>UMBT01051996.1_pt1 | contig 17257 bp, 10 predicted proteins | sample 1964001 | NCBI WGS metagenome assembly UMBT01 (sample SAMEA4835945, study PRJEB28245) | human gut metagenome | biome: gut microbiome; material: fecal sample | place: Denmark | collected 2008
GCACCATATCCTTTTTGTTGTAGCCGCTTCCTACAGTAAACGCAAACATGGTCGTATCATGATGATTTAAGACATACCTGCCACCGCGCACAAGCTTCCAGTTACCTGTATAATCTATCTCCTCAAATCCGTTTTCCAAAAGCTCCTGCTTTGCAGCCTTCACACACTCGCATGGTGAAACAGCCGCTTTTAGTAAATCAAATAATTTTTCCTGTTTCATGGATTGCCTCCTGTTTTCATTGCATAACGCATTTATTCTACCACGGACTTTACAATTATTCCAGTTGAACAGGCTTTATTTTTAAGGCTATTTTTATATCTATTTTTATGGCATAATCCGCGAATCTGATGTATGATATAATAATCGATAACTATTCAAAACCACTTAGAACAATCATTCGCTGTCACATACAATGTGGAAAATGAGGAGAAATTATGATATCAATTGAACTGACAGACACAAAGGACTTTATGAACAAGCTGCTTCGCACGGAAATCTTTGACAACTTCCTGCTCCAGGAGGCCGTCATCACAAAGGCAGCCTCATACGTCATAGATGGTCACCTGCAAAAGGGCTTTTACAGCTCCACAGAGCTTGAGGAAAATGGTATAGCGGGCTATAGCATACTCCCCTTTAGGATGCTTCGCACAAACTGCTTTGACCTGATAAAGGGCCGACAGACTCCATCGTCATTCAAGTTTGTCTTTCTGCTTTCACCTGAAAATATGGAGCACACCCTAAGCAGTCTGCACTCTGCTTTCACCGTGTCCGATATCAGTGGTTTTTTCATAAATATCAGGTATCAGAGCCAGCTTCTGACTCTGACAACCGGAATATCCTACAATATTTTTTCAGCGGATAAGACCTTAGACAGTGAATGGGATAAGCTTGTAATGAAATTTTTAGCAAATAATGACATAAACTTTAAAGAACTTTGACTTTATTGCTTTACATATTAAACCTGTTATGCTATTCTAACGTTAGTTGCGTAAGCAGCATTATTATTATTTGGAGGTACTTTCGATGAGCAAAGGTACAGTAAAATGGTTCAATAACCAAAAAGGTTACGGATTCATCACAGCCGAGGACGGAAAGGATGTATTCGTACATTTCTCAGGACTTAACATGGAGGGCTTCAAAACTCTCGAGGAAGGTGCAGCAGTAGAGTTCGATATCACTGATGGCGCTAAAGGTCCACAGGCAGTTAACGTTGAGGTAGTTAAATAATTTTGACCACTCAGGCAATCTAGTTTCTATGTACCTTTTTCTTTATTATATATTTAGGTAAAATTATAGTTACAAAAATGTTAATTGGGGAATAAGATATAAGAATCATGATTAAAAAAGAAGAGTTCATTTCGAACTCTTCTTTTTTGCGCTTTTTTATTTGAATGATTTTAGTTGTTTACACGATGATGAGACATCGGTGAGCTTGTGGTGAGTGGTAAAAATGTATAACCATTCGCCTGTCCCCACTGGATGATCTGCTCGACCGCATTGACACTGAAATCCTTTATGTCGTGCTGCAATACAACTGATACGTTGTGGCTCTGCACTCCTGAAATGACATTCTGCACTACCTGTTCCGTGCTGATTGGCTTGGGGTTTGCATCTCCGCTCGATACATTCCAGTCACAGTATAAAAGCCCTCTTGCTGTCACATCATTTACGAGCTGTGTCATAATGCCCGGACAGTAATCCTTGCTCACAGTATTTGATGAGCCTCCCGGGAATCTGATGATTGACGCATCATTTCCTGTCTGTGCCTTTATGATACTGTTCATCTGCTCAAGGTCATCAAAAAATGCCTGCTCACTTGTATATATCTGGTTGTATTTGTGGCTGGCAGAGTGGATAGCCACTGTATGTCCTCTCTTTGCCTCCTCTGCTATCATGTTCTGATAGTCAGGATGTGTATTTGTAACAAAGAAGGTGGCCTTTACATTGTATTTATCAAGCACATCTAATAGCCCCTGTGTATACTTTCCGGGACCATCGTCAAAGGTCAGATAAATAATCTTGTTGCCCGGATTTACTGTGTCTGCCGTGGCAGCCGGATCATACACACTGACCACTCTTGTAGCTGTAGCCTTATTGCCTGATGAATCTGAGACCTCATATGTCACAGTATACTTTCCTGCCTTATCCTTATCTACCTTATCTCCTGATACCTTGACACTGTCTGTGATGTCTCCGTCACAATTGTCTGTTGCCGTGTATCCCGGATCACTGTACTTATCACCCTTTTTAACTGACATAAAATCATCACCCGAAAGCTTTATCTGCGGTGCAGTGCTATCTGTGACATGCACAGTCCTTTTGACCTCGCTCTCATTCTTTGACGAGTCAGCGACACTGTACTTTATCTCATAGTCTCCCGGCTTTGAAGTATCGACAGCTCCTGTGACAGATACCTTGTCTGTCAGATCCCCATCATAGTTGTCTGTTGCCGTATATCCCGGGTCACTGAACTCGCTGCCTGCCTCTACAGTCATCTCTGCATCGCCATTTAATGTAATCTCCGGAGCCTTCTTATCCCTCACTTCAACCTTGATTGTCTGTGTCGCAGTTTTTTTACCGTATTGAGCAGTTACCTTTATCTCGTATGAACCTGTCTTTGTCGCATCGACATTACTGTCTATAGTACATTTTATCTCTTTTCCCTTCCGATTTATAAGCCTGCCTCTGACATACGCCTTGATTTTTGGTGCCTCAAACTTTTTGCCATACTCAACAGTAATACCGTTTTTGAACTTGCTGCTGAACTCAATGTGTGAGTCAAAGCATGTGATATATACTATAAACGCCACCACCAGAACTATTGCAGCCGTAAGTATGCCGATAATCATCTTTTTATTTTTGTCCATTTTTCCAATCCTCTTTAGCATTTTATAATTATTCTCTCTATATTATTACTCAAACCTGATAATATTATTTCAAGCAATATCTATTATAGCGTTAAACAATCTTTTTTGCTACTGCAAATTCCTTGAGAATTTCTTAATGTTGGCTTCATATATTTCAGTTGTGTTACAATTGTTTCTTTATCATGAATGCCTCCGGTGCAGTCTTAATAAGTAATTAATTTATTTAATATCTTTGTTACTATTCAGTTCTCAATATGACTGACCACATATCTTTTTGCAGATATTCGCAATCACAAAAATCCCCCGAACAAGTCGGGGGATTTAAAAAGCTTATGCTGTAACAATCATTTTATTACTGCTCCTTACGGTGCATCTCAAATGTCTCCATATGGTAGTTGGCGATGTTGTCACGAATCTTTCTGTCATCTGCTCTGCTTAAGAGATCATCACGGAACTTCTTGGTAGTCACCATGTCATTGTATGAGCTTGGTCCGCCTACGCAGCCGCCCTCACATGCCATTCCCTCAATGAAGTTCTCAGGAAGCTTGCCTGCCTTCATGAGGAGAAGTGCCTTCTTACACTCTGCTGCTCCGTTTGCCTTGCAAACCTTACAATCAACATCCTCGCCTTTTTCCTTCATGCTCTCGATTACGGCTGCTGTAACTCCGCCTGAGTTTGCGAAACGCTTACCGAATACTGAGCCCTCCTGATATGAGGTATCATCAGCCTCAAGCTGTACTCCCTTTGCCTTCATAATAGCACGAATCTCGCTGAAGGTAAGTACATAATCTGCATTGCCCTCTATCTTCTGATCATGTACCTCTGACTTCTTGGCAACACATGGTCCGATGAATACTGTAACTGCATCAGGGTCCTTTGCCTTTATCATTCTTGAAACTGCACACATAGGTGAAACAGTTGTAGAAATCTTGTCAGCAAGCTCAGGATAGTGCTTTCTAACCATATTTACAAATCCAGGACAGCATGATGTAACCTTCTTCTCTCCTGCCTCGTATGCCTCAAGCCACTCGTCAGCCTCGTATGCTGCTGTCATATCTCCTCCGAGCGCTACCTCAACAAAACCGTTGAAGCCAACTGCCTGCATAGCTTTCTTCCAGCTGTTCATAGTGATATTTGCGCCAAACTGTCCCTCTGCTGCAGGTGCAACCATAGCGTATACATGCTTGTTCTCTGACTTGATTGCATCGATTACATCTACGATGTATGTCTTTGATCCGATAGCTCCGAATGGACAGCTGTGGATACACTTACCACATCTGATACATTTGCTCTCATCAATCACTGAAATGCCGTACTCATTGTATGTAATGGCATTTACAGGGCATGAGAACTTACATGGTCTCTTTAAATGAGCGATAGCGTTGTAAGGACATGCCTGTGCACAGCGTCCACACTCCTTACACTTCTGTGGATCGATATGTGAGCGGAGACGTCCTGCCTCAATTGCTCCGAACTTACATGCATTGATACAAGCCTTGCCAAGACAGTTCTGACAGTTCTCAGTAACTGTGTAGCTCGAAATCGGACAATCCTCACATGCTGAGCTGATTACCTGGATGATATTGCCGTCATCGTTTGCGCTTGGTGCTTTACCCTCTGCAAGTCTGACACGTTGACGGATGATTTCTCTCTCCTTGTAGATACAGCAACGGAACTGAGGTGTCGGTCCCGGAATAAGTGTAAATGGGATGTCATCTCTGATCTCATCGAGGTTACCTGCAAATGCAGCCTTTGCGACCTCAAGCAAAACTGCATGTTTGATTTTGATTACGTTTTCGTCAGCGTACATATTATCTCCTTTTCCTTAAAATAATGTATATTTTGTTACCTAATTAATTACATACTTAGAAGAATCATTATACCATGTGACACTTCCCATATCACATGACCTGATTCCTCTAAAAAAATGCTCCTAGTATTTATCTACTAGGAACATTCTACATAATTTTTTAAACTTTTTCTACCCTTGTATTCATCAAAATACAAAGAATTGTTATTTTTTTCACAATAGCAGCGACTTCAATAAGAATTACTCATGGCGCAGTGCGTCAATCGGGTTTAGGTTCGCTGCCTTGTATGATGGAAGCATACCAAATATGATTCCGATTGCCATTGAAAAAAGCACCGCAAGTATAGCTGCTGCCGGACTTATCGCTGTCGGCGTACCGTTTAGCATTGAGATGACCTTAGAGAGTATCACTCCGACCAGCACTCCGACCAGACCTCCAAGACTTGTGAGCACAACAGCCTCTGTGAGGAACTGTCCAAGTATTGCTCCCTTTCCTGCTCCGATTGCTTTTTTAAGTCCTATCTCTGAGGTACGCTCTGTGACTGACACAAGCATGATATTCATGACGCCGATACCACCGACTAGCAGTGATATTCCAGCAATCCAGATCAGCATCATGTTGGTTGACTGGCTGAGCTGCTGTATCTGCTTTGCCTGCTCCTGTAAATCCTGTGCCTTGTAGGTCACATCAGAGCCGTCTGTAACATTTAAATTGCTGTTAAGTATCTCCTCAGCAGCCTTTCCCACTGTAGCCATGGTATCCGTGCTGTCTGCCTTAAGCAAAAGGTTCTGCGGCTCATCATAACCAAATATAACCGGCCATGTTCCGCTTGGCACAAATACATTGCCCTGGCTGTCATCATGGGCATACATATAGTAATCATCCATTGAGTTTATTACCAGGTCATAGCTGTCCTTTTCCGTGACTACACCGACTACTGTAAACGGATATCCCTGTATCTCTACTGTCTTGCCGAGCGCGCTCTCTCCTGAAAACAGGCTGCTCTCCACGCTCTCATCAATAAGAGCCACCCTGCGTGCATTTGCATAGTCATTCTTTGAGAAGCCTCTGCCCTTCATGACTACATAGCTTGCAGTATCGAAATATCCGTCATCGACACCTGTTATATTGCCGCCCGAAAGCGCCGTGTTCAGATAATAGACTGCATTAGAAGCCTGTCTTGTACGGTAAAGAGCTGCATTTTTCACATGGTCGAGCTCCTTTATGCTGTCAAGTGTGGCAGCCGATACCTCAGTCACTCCCGCCGGCGCCGTTTCATATGATAAATCCATATCATAGCCATCCTTCTGCAGTGTGACCTTTACGTTATTACTTCCCGAACCTATGAGGTTCTTTTCTATCTGTTCGTTTGTGCCCTGAATTGTGGAAACAATCGCAATAATTGCTGCAATTCCGATGATGATTCCAAGCATGGTCAGAAACGAACGCATCTTATGTGACCAGATTCCCCTAAAGGACAATCTAATATTTTCAAGCATCTTTAATCCTCCCTGCTAAACTAATACATACCATCTTCCGACACCTTGGTTTTCTCGCCCTCCCTGACTCCATACGGGAATGCAATATAGTCATCATTTGTCAGACCTGACTTTATCTCCACATATGAGCCCCAGAGCGACTTGCCTGTTTTGACAGACTGTTTTTTGAGCTTTCCGTTGTCATCCTTGTATATATATGACTGTCCGTTCTCGGTTCTGACATATGACTTGTCGATATATAGTCCACTGTCAGAGCCCTCCGATGATGTATCTATGGTCAACTCAAGTGAATCGCCCTTTTTGAGATTCTGCGGATTCTCAATGTACGCGGTGTACTCATAGAATGAGGAGTTTGGATTGCTGTCTCCATAATAGTTTACGCTGTCTGACGGCACATTGCTTATCTCGGATATCGTGCCCTCATAGGTATCACCTGTCATGTAGTTGACTGCTGATACGCTCTGTCCTATTTTTACCGTATCCAGATCCAGCTCACCGATTGTTCCGCTGATATACAGTCCTGATGCTCCCGAAAGCTGCAGGAAAGGTGTACCGTCCTGCGGTGGATTGGCAGGATCACCGACTGTTGTCACAATTCCATCCTTCTTTGCATATACCACGCCATCCTCAAGCTCGCTCTGAAGCTCCTTTAAATCGGCCTGTGCAATTCTCTTTTGTAAATCAACATCGGCAACACTTCTGGTCTGCTCCTTTATAGCATCCTTAAGCTCATCTGCTGTGTATGTCTTTTCTTCTGCCGCGGTATCAGCTTCTGTCTGTGCGGTCTGTTCTGTGGCACTGTCTGTTTTGGTATCCGACGGCTCACTTCCTTCTGTATCATCAGAAGCATCTCCTGCTGTAGTTGTACCTGCAAGGAAAAGCTTTATCTCATCGCTTTCATCATAGCCGCCAAGCCTATCTCCTCTTACGATAAGCTCCATATCAGGTGCAGACGCATCTCCTATTACAAACCGCGCTACCGCGCTCTTTTCTGAGAGTGTATTCAAAAGCTCCCCTGATACATATGAAGCTTCTGTACATGTAAATACATAAGGATCGTCCTCTGTACCGATTCCTTTGGCCTCTGACAAATCAGATATCACATCATGCTGTTCATCAGGCGCAGATGGCTGTGTGTCAGGCTGTGGCTCAGGTGTAACAGGAGTCTCGGGCTGCTTTTCAACCGGTTTAGTGTTCTTTAGCTTGTCAAGCTTCTGTTTTTCCGATGCAAGCTGGTTCTCAAGACTCTGTATCTCAAGCTGCTTCATCTCAACCGAGAGCGAAAGACTCGTCACATCATATGCAAGGAGTTTATCTCCGGCCTTTACCTGCTGATCCTTTGTGACATAAACCTCTGTCACCTTCTGTCCATCCTTTAAATTGATTGTCTGACATGCATCATCACACACCATTCCCTCACTGGTCATGGATGTGTAGTCGTTTGTCGTGCTGATCATTGAAACACTCATGACGGAAGCAAGCCCCTTGGAGTTCCTGTAATAAACAACTCCTGTGATGCTTCCCGCTGCAACTGCAACTACAAGGACAGCTATTATAATGATCTTAATTCTCTTTTTCTTTTTCATTACCTGCCTCCTGTCCTTCCTCTGTTATCTCGCCGTCTATGATGTGGACGATGCGCTTTGCCTGCTCGGCTACCTTTCTGTCATGTGTAATCACGACAACCGTCACACCGGACTCATTAAGGCTCTCAAAGAGCTCAAGCACCTGCTTGCCTGACTTTGAATCCAAAGCTCCCGTAGGCTCATCCGCAAGCAGAAGCTTTGGATGATTAACCATTGCTCTCGCTATCGCCACTCTCTGCTTCTGTCCTCCCGAAAGCTGCGTAGGCTTGAAATCAGCCCTGTCTGAAAGCCCAACACGCTCTAAGGCCTCCATTCCCATCTGCCTTCTGTCCTTTTTGCTCACACCGGCATATATGAGTGGCAGGCATACATTGTCCAGTGCACACTCTCTCGGCATGAGTTGGAAATTCTGGAATACAAATCCAATTGTATCGCGCCTTACCCTCGTAAGCTCCTTTTCCTTAAGCTCACTGACAGGTCTGCCGTCAAGTATATATGTGCCCGATGTTGGCAGATCAAGACACCCCACTATATTCATGAGAGTGGTCTTGCCGGAGCCCGACGGCCCCATGATTGCCACGTACTCTCCCTCCTCAATCTGGAGTGAGACGTCCTTTAAAACCGGCACCACGAGCTTATCCTGGTCATAGTTTTTATAAATATGCTGGAGTTCTAGAATCATCTACTGTACCTCCGCGTCACCTGAACTGGTGGCATCTGCAGCACCTTCGTCCATTGTGCCATCGTCCATTGTGCCATCATCAACAGGACCGCCCTCAGTGCCCTCAAGCATCTGGTCATCAAGAGCTTCTGTACCCATATCGTCATAGACTGAATCTTCACCGCCGCCATTTTCAACGTACTCTTCCCATGTCTGTGCCGGCTCACCCTCATAAAGATCATCAGATGCCCATACTATATAGTCATCCTTTGTAAGCCCTGACTTGATTTCATACATCATGAGATTCTCGTCATAGTCTCCAAGCTCAACCTTTGTCTTCTCAAGCTTATCCTTTTTATTAAGTGTCCATACATATGCATCATCGCCATCCTTTACGACATAGCTCTCATCAATCCAAATACCATCCTTCACCTGCGTCTGTCCGAAATCCGGCTCCACATATACATGCTGTCCTAAAAGCATGTCGCCTGTGCCTGTAAGCTGCACATAGAAGTTGTACTTTGATGCCTTCTGCTCGCTGCTTCCATCATCATACATGCCGGAATTGCTGTTATCAGTCTGAGTATTCTCAGTATCAACCTTGCTGATGGTACCCTGCCATGTCTTTGACTCATCAACTCTCGAGCGCACTATAACTGCCTGCCCCTCTGCGAGTCCACTGTTTAAAAAGCTCTGCTCATCAATTGTGCCCTTTACCCTGTAATCACCCGTGGCAACGATTGTCATAAATGCAGTATCTGCTGTGTCTGCACTCTGATTCTCATTGATTTTCTTTACAACACCAATCATTGTGCTGTTTACAGTGGCATTTTTGATGCTCTCATCATACTTTTCTATCTCTGCCTTCTTCGTGGCAATATCGTACTGAGTCTGCTTCTGCTGTGTCTGCGCCTGCTGAATCTGCAGTGTATAGTCAAGCTGCTGATCCTTTGGCGCTTCCTTCTTTTCCTTGGTGAGCTGCTCTATCTGTGCATCATAGCCGGAAAGCGTATTGTTTAAGCTCTCAAGCTCAAGCGTGGCGCTTTCCTTTTTCGCAGCAAGCTCCTTTGTATCATAGGTAAAAAGAGGTGTACCCACCTGTACCTCATCCCCCTCTGACACAAGAATATCCTTTACCGTTTTTTCACTGTCAGCCTTGATATCCATGGTATCGGCTGCTTCCACGACACCGCTGTACTTGTCAGTACTTCCCGCCTGATACATGACATCAGCGACCTTGTTTGCATAGACTCCCGATGCCTTTGCTGCATTCTTTCCCTTTGTCATTGCAATGACAACAGCTGACACAATCACTGCTATGATAAGCACAACTGCAATCACTGAAATGATTATCTTTTTCTTTTTACTCATTTCGACCTCCCGGTTTCTTATAATTAATTGATTGATTATGAATTAATCATACCAAATATATATTGCATCTGTCTTTTAAGATTTTTTTAATATTTTACTAATAAAAAATGGAGGTTAGTATGGAAATAGCATTTAGTGAGAAAATTTCTCCACAGCTGTCCGCCGCCCTGTTGTCCACCCCTTATGAGCTTGGAAAAGAGGGAGGGCTTTCAAGCGGCTATCTGCCGGAGAGTGATAGCTGGGAAGTGATAGTAAAATATGTCGGTGACATCGAAAAAATAAAAGAAAAGTATCCTTCTGTGCTCATCACAAAGCTGCTCGGAAACTATGCGGTGCTCGTAATTGAGAAATCACTTGTAAATACCGTTGCCCTGTGCGATGAAATCATATATATGGAAAAGCCAAAGCAGTTTAACTACGATGTGTACGAGGGCTCTCAGGCCTCATGCATCACTCCCGTACACACCAATCCATATAATCTGACCGGAAATGGTGTGCTCGTAGGCATTATCGACTCCGGAATTTACTATGCCCATCCGGCTTTTATACAGGATGGTGTAAGCAGAATCGCCTATCTGTGGGACCAGACTGTTTCCGATGATACCTCACACAGTGATATCATCCCTTTCGGCACCTTATATGACCGAGATACAATCACCAAAGCCATAAATGCAGAAAACAGCTTAGAAATGCAGCGCATCTGTCCAAGCATCGACATATCCGGGCACGGCACTCATGTAGCAGGAATCGCTGCCGGAAACGGAAATGGTAATGATAATGAACAAAACACAAAATACCGCGGTGTTGCTTATGAAAGCACTCTTATAATCGTAAAACTCAAAACTTCAGGCGGTGCCAGCTTTCCCACAACCACGCAGATTATGCTGGCAGTAGACTTTTGCATAAGAAAATCAGTCGATATGAACATGCCTATCGCCATAAACCTAAGCTTTGGCACAAGTAACGGCTCGCACAGCGGCACCTCACTGCTTGAAGCATATCTGGACTATATAGCAGGAAACTACCGCTGCGCTGTCTCAGTCGGCTCAGGTAACGATGGAGCCGGCTTTGGCCATGCAAACGGCAGCTCGTACCCTGCCGATGCAGAGCTTGCGATAGGCTATCCTGAGCCGTCTCTTTCCATTGATTTATGGAAAAAATACTGGGATGAGATACAGCTGCGCATTAGTGCACCAAATAATGATATGCTGGAGATTCCCGATACAATTACCAATCAGGCAAAGGGCTTTACATACAGATACAATCTCGATGGGACAGACATATATATAACAGGCGGCGGTCCCTCTCCCTACTCTCCTTTTCAGGAAATATTCATTGAACTCATGGGATCGGAATATATCTCACCCGGCATCTGGAAAATATCACTTGAACCCATATCTGTAAAGGACGGCTCATGGGATATATGGCTGCCGTCAGGTGCCCTGCGCAATGCACAGACCTCATTTATCCATGCATCGCCTGATATCACCCTGACCATCCCCTCAACCGCTCAAAATGTCATATCTGTCGGAGCCTATGACAGCCAAACAAACCGCACAGCCGCCTTTTCCGGCCGAGGCTATACCTGGGCCTTTGACAACATAAAGCCTGATATCATTGCGCCCGGTGTAGACATTATTTCATGCTCAAACACAGGAGGCTACACTTCAAAAACAGGGACATCTATGGCTGCACCGTTTGTAACCGGTGCGGCTGCGCTTCTGATGGAATGGGGAATTGTGCGCGGAAATGACCTCTATATGTATGGCGACAAGCTTAAAGCCTCTCTCATAAAAGGTGCCGGTGAAAATGTATTTACAGCTGCCTCAAGGGCTGTCTCTGAAAACACTTCCAAAAACACAAAATACCCCAACCCTGTTACGGGCTGGGGTACATTGTGCTTACTGGATAGTATTCCTTAGTGGAAGCGCTATTCGTATACATGCTTCTGATGCTTCTTTGCATCTGCCTTATTCTTTTTCTTCAATGGATGCTTTGGGTTTTTATCCATTATAATCGCTTCCTTCCGTTCGTTCTGACTACGTTATACACCTGCAATCAGCACTTGTCAAGCAAGAGTGCTATTTTTAATTAATTATTTATATTTAATGCAAAATCGCAATCATTTTGATGTCAAAGCATCGATTTGTATGCACAATTATTGACAGTTTGCTAAATTTAATTATTATCTCTTCATCACACTCTTTTTAAACACAGTCATCGCAATTCAAAAATACATCATTACATAGCTGCCAAATATACAAAATATGCCGCATAGCAAAGCAGCATCACCACTCCACATGGCTTTCTAAGCTCTTTATGTCTTATCGTACCTCCCCACAGAAGCACACCGCACAGGATTGCCACAACTGTATCAATCACAAACCTGCTCTCAAACGGTACCGGACAAATGAGAGCTACTGTTCCGATTACAAAGAGTATATTGAAAATATTGCTGCCGACTATATTTCCAATCGCTATACCGGCATTTCCCTTGCGTGCTGCTGAAACAGATGTAACAAGCTCCGGAAGAGATGTGCCGAATGCAACGATTGTCAGTCCGATAAAGCGCTCACTCATGCCGCAGGCTCTTGCTATGGTCGTGGCACCGTTTACGACAAGCTGGCTTCCAATTACGACGCACACACCGCCCAGCACAATAAAGAGCAGACATTTCCATACCGGATATAGCTTTACCGACTGCTCATCACCGCTGTCATTGCCCTTTTTTGCCAGAAAATACAAATAAAGCAGATATGCAATAAATAAAATCCACAGTATAACACCCTCAATGAATGTGATTTCATTGCCTGTCATTCCCATCACGAGAAGCACCGCTGTGATAAGAAGCATGTACGGTATCTCGTATTTGAATGTGGTTTTTTGTATGGCTACATTTGTGATGAGTGCCGTCACTCCCAGAATTATAAGGATATTTAGTATATTGCTGCCGACTATATTGCCGACTGTAATCCCCGCATTACCCTTTATTCCTGCAGTGATGCTGACTGCCGCCTCCGGCAGCGACGTGCCCATCGCCACAATCGTCAGTCCAATCACAAGCTGCGGAATACCAAATTTCCCGGCGAGCGCCGCCGCTCCATCCACAAACACATCCGCGCCCTTCACCAGTGCTACAAAGCCTGCTATAAGCAGTAAAATTGCTACAAAAATCATAATTTTCCTCCTTCTGCTGTCCTTTTTAAGGATGCCTGATTAATTGATAGTTACAGCTATGTCCTATCAGCAGAAGGTTTTTGTATACAAAAAAGGCGACACTTCTGCTGTATAAAACAACAAAAGTCTCGCCATTTAATCACTCTCCGGATTGCTGTCATATATGTATGATATGTATGAGCAATCGTACTGACGGATAAGTAAGCACTTTCGTGCCGGCTACTCCCTTTCACTTATATACTATGATATGTCAACGCAGTGTATTCGTCAAGAGAAAGTTTTTCTTGCCTTTATCACGCTAACGTGGTAGCATGGTTACTAAATAAACTATTAAAGGGGTACTACAAATGAAAACATCAGAAATTATTGTATTTATCGTCTATCTGCTGTGCATGCTGGGTATCGGTATCTTCTTCTTCGTGAAAAACAGAAACGGCGGAGAAAAGACCTACTTCCTCGGCGGACGTGAGATGGGACCATGGGTTGCAGCGCTGTCAGCCGGAGCCTCAGACATGAGTGCATGGGTACTCATGGGACTTCCTACTTCTATCTATGCACTGGGCTTAGGTCAGGTATGGATTCCTGTAGGACTTGCAATCGGCTACACTATAAGCTGGCTGCTTGAAGCACCGAGACTGAGAAAATTCTCGATTGTAGCAAACGACTCAATCACCATTCCGCAGTATCTGACCAACAGATTCCTGTCCAAATCACTTGCACTGCAGGTGATATGTGCAATTGTGTTTTTGGTTGCATACACTATTTATGCGGCATCAAGCGTAAAGGCATGCGGTACTCTTTTCCACACTGTAATAGGAATGGATCCACAGATTGCCATGTATCTTGCAGCAGTTGTCATCGTAGGCTATACTTTCCTCGGAGGCTTCTCGGCTGTATGCTGGACCGATTTTTTCCAGGGCATGCTCGTGCTTGGTTCTATGTTTATAGCACCGATTTTTGCAGCATTTATGCTTGATACATCATCTATATCAGCACTCCCGGGCGGTTACTTAAATCCATTCTCAAGCTGGCAGGATATCGTGTCAGGACTGGCATGGGGACTTGGTTACTTTGGTATGCCACATATCATTATCAGATTCATGTCCATCAAATCTCAGAAGGATTTGAAAAAATCAGCAAAAATAGGAATCACATGGACTCTGCTTATTGTATTTTTTGCAACCTTAATCGGAGTAATCGGAAGACTTTTCCTTGGCTTTGACGAATCAATCAATGAAAACTCTCTTGTTTTCATACAGATTGTAAGAAAGATTTTCCCGGGTGTTATCTCAGGTATACTCCTCTCAGCAGTGCTTGCCGCTTCCATGAGTACCGCAGACAGCCAGCTGCTTGCTGCTTCATCTGCTTTCTCGAGTGATGTGTACAAGCCTGTCATCAGAAAAGGTAAGGCAAATGACAAAGAGATGATGTGGACCGGCCGTATTGTCGTTCTTGGAATCTCTGTTGCAGCACTCATCATCGCTTCAAACCCTAATGCCGGCTCTATCATGGCACTTGTTTCCAATGCATGGGGTATCTTTGGAGCTGCCTTTGGACCTGCAATCATGCTCAGCCTCTTCTGGAAGCGCTTTAACTTCAAGGGTGCTGTTGCCGGAATCATAACAGGTGCTGCCGTTGATATATTGTGGTATGCATTCCTCACATCAACCGGAATCTACGAGCTGCTGCCGGGATTTGTTTTCGGACTTATCGCAGCCGTTGTTGTGACACTTTGCACAAATGAGCCTTCAAAAGAGGTTTATGAGCTCTTCGATAAAGCCGAAAAGTTTGATGAATAATTAAAGTAATTAATCATTTAAAAACATAAGTAAAACCGTCGTACCCTGCTATTTACGGCCCCGGTACGACGGTTTTATTTTTTTCTTATGCTTTATGTTGTGCTTTTAGAAGAGCTGCTTTAGTACCTGCATTGGTATTCACCTTTACAAAGGCAAATGTGCTGAAATGGTCTGTCTCAAATACAATTCCTTTAACTTCTACAGATGAAGCACTCGCTCTTTAATCTCCTGGGTTCTTCCCTGATTCCAGAACTGTGTGCCGATATAGCCGCATGTACGGCGGGCTACACTCATCTTGTTCTGGTCACGATTGCCACAGTGTGGGCACTCCCAGATAAGCTTGCCTGAGCCCTCTTCCTCTACGATTTTGATTTCTCCGTCGTAGCCGCATACCTGGCAATAGTCGCTCTTTGTATTCAGCTCTGCGTACATGATATTGTCGTAAATGTACTGCATTACTGAAAGCACTGCAGGGATATTGTCCTGCATGTTTGGTACCTCCACGTAGCTGATAGCGCCACCCGGAGACAGCTTCTGGAACTGAGACTCAAACTTTAGCTTGTCAAATGCATTAATCTTCTCTGTTACATGCACATGGTAGCTATTTGTAATATAGTTCTTGTCGGTAACACCCTTGATGATACCAAAGCGCTTCTGTAAGCACTTAGCAAACTTATAGGTGGTAGACTCAAGCGGTGTGCCATATATACTGAAATCGATGTTTGACTCCTTTTTCCACTGCTCACATGCATCGTTTAAGCGCTGCATTACCTTAAGTGCAAACGGTGTGCCTTCCTTTGGCTCTGTGTGTGATACTCCCTTCATATAGCGTACACACTCACAAAGTCCTGCATAGCCGAGTGAGATTGTTGAGTATCCGTTAAATAATAATGGGTCTATAACCTCTCCCTTTTTCAGACGTGCAAGTGCTCCGTTCTGCCAGAGAATCGGTGCTACATCGGATTTGGTACCAAGAAGCCTCTTATGTCTGCACATAAGTGCTCTGTGACACAGCTCAAGTCTCTCATCAAGTATCTTCCAGAATTTTTCCTCATCCTTTTCTGATGAGCATGCCACATCAACGAGATTTAAGGTGACAACACCCTGGTTGAAACGTCCATAGTATTTACGCTTGTTTGGATCAAAGTTCTTGGCATGTGCCACATTGCCTGCTGTCTGTGAGCATCTGTCCACTGTGAGGAATGAACGGCAGCCCATGCATGTATACACATCTCCGTCCTTAAGCTCCTTCATGACCTTCTCTGAAATATAATCAGGCACCATTCTCTTTGCAGAACACTGTGCCGCAAGCACTGTGAGATTCCAGTACTTTGAATCCTCTGTGATATTATCATCCTCAAGCACATATATGAGCTTAGGGAATGCCGGTGTGATATATACACCCTTTTCGTTCTTTACGCCCTTTATTCTCTGGTGCAGCATCTCCTCAATGATTGCGGCAAGATCTGCCTTTGTCTGCGGATCGGATACCTCATTCAGGTACATGAATACTGTGATAAACGGTGCCTGTCCGTTTGTAGTCATGAGCGTGATGACCTGATACTGAATCATCTGCACACCGCGGTTGATTTCTTCCTTGACACGAAGCTCTGCTACCTCGTTGATTTTTTCTTCATCTAAATCAAGGCCTACGCTCTCGAATTCCTTTTGCACCTGCTTTCTGAACTTCTCACGACTGACCTGTACAAATGGTGCCAGATGTGCAAGCGAGATACTCTGTCCACCATACTGTGAGCTGGCAATCTGTGCGATAGCCTGTGTAGCGATGTTGCAGGCTGTTGAAAAGCTCTTTGGTGTGTCAATCATAGTCTCACTGATTACTGTGCCGTTCTGAAGCATGTCCTCAAGGTTTACAAGACAGCAGTTGTGCATATGCTGTGCAAAATAATCTGCATCGTGGAAATGGATAAGCCCCTTCTCATGAGCCTCCACTATATCCTCAGGAAGCAGGAAACGGCGTGTGATATCCTTGCTCACCTCACCTGCCATGTAGTCACGCTGCACGCTGTTTACAGTAGGATTCTTGTTGGAGTTTTCCTGCTTTACCTCCTCGTTATTGCACTCAAGAAGGCTAAGAATCTGCTGGTCCGTAGAGTTTGACTTACGGACGATGGCTCTCTTGTATCTGTAAGTGATGTAGTTTCTGGCTACGGTAAAGGCACGCTTGTTCATGAGCTGGTTCTCCACCATATCCTGTATCTCCTCAACGCTTGGAGAGCGCTTCATGTTCTCACATGCAGTCTCCACGTTGCTTGCAATTTCCTCAATCTGATCAGCAGTAAGCTTCTCATAGTCTAGCACTGAATCGTTTGCCTTTCTAATGGCAGCTACAATTTTGGCTGCATCAAATATATCCTCACTGCCGCTTCGCTTGATGATTTTCATGTAAATTTCTCCTCTCTGTATACTATATTCCATATAATGTAGTGTACTATATATAGTATTGTCATTCAATGCACATACT
>UMBT01035376.1_pt1 | contig 16676 bp, 13 predicted proteins | sample 1964001 | NCBI WGS metagenome assembly UMBT01 (sample SAMEA4835945, study PRJEB28245) | human gut metagenome | biome: gut microbiome; material: fecal sample | place: Denmark | collected 2008
ATGTTTCTCCTGCGCAAACCGAGCGTGAATTTACCCAGGATTATGAAATTCCCGCCAAAGGGAATGATTCTGCAGAAGAGGAGGAACACCCCTGAAAGACAGACCGTTTTTCAGACGGAAGTTTTGTGGCTTTCGTGTCGGGAATATGAAATTCCCATCGGGGAATATCGCACAAAACTTCATACGCCAATGAAAGGAGTGGTGATAAGTATGATGAAAAAGCTGAAATACAACACGCCCCAAGTGCTCATGATGATCTTTGCCGGAGAAGATATGATTACGACCTCGGTAGACGATGAAGCATATGTAGACGAAATTCTTTGGGATCTTAATTATTCTTCTTAATTGTTTTTCCATAGGTCAACAAGTGCTGTGACGGAATCACGGAATTCTTTCTTGCTTCGGTTGCGGCACTTGAATTTTTTCAGAAAGGAATTGCAGTATGAAATATTTAAAGCCGATGATTGCCATATGCTTGCTTTTGGCATTGATTTGCTGTTTTGCCGCCTGCCGGCGGGATAACGACGATCTGCCATCGCAGAGTGAAACAGATGAATCGGGTGAGGTCATATCCGATCAGAAATTATATCTGGTAAAAGACGGAGAAGCAACGTCGCAGATCATCCTTCCCGAATCCGCCATGGTGATGGAGGGAGAAGCCGCTGTTTTGTTTCGCAATATTGTGAAAAATGCGACTTCGGTCAATCTTTCCTCCGGAACGGATTATGTGAGTTGGAATACTTCCCGTGATGAAGCCGCCGTGGAAATTCTGATCGGTTTGACCGATTATACACAAACGGCAGAAGTGCTTTCCACACTTTCTTACGGAGATTACGCCGTTCGTGTGGTAGGGAATAAGCTTGTTGCGGTCGGATATTCACAGGAAGCCAGCCGTGCCGCAGTGCTTGCTTTGCGTAATGTCCTCGAAAACAGTCTTTCCGAGGATGGAAAATCGTTGGCTATTGACCGAGCCCTGGATTTGCGTGGAACGATTTTTGACGGTGCCAATTCTTTACCTCATTACGAGGGAAGCGCAACAGAGTGCCCTGTGTTGTCGGATTGCGGTGACAATGCTTTGACGCTGACCGTAAGAAACACAACACCGGAGGAATTCTCCGCCTATGGAGAGGTGCTGGAAAAGGGCGGCTATGCGGGCTATGATGCGTACCGTATTCTGGAGTCGAACAGCTTGTACGCCTCTTATCTCAACGGCACCTATCAGGCGACAACGGTTTACATGGCACAGGAAAAGACTGCAAAGGTGATTATAGAACCGATCGCAGGGACCGAACCGGTGGCAAAGACCGCTTCGGCATTTAAAAAGGTCTGCGAACCGCTGTTGCTTCAAGTGGGGGTTGTTAATACAGAACTGGATTCTCAGATGAACGGAATGGGATATATATACCGCCTGTCTGACGGAAGCTTTCTGATTGTAGACGGCGGTTATGATGATGAAAAGCATCCGAAGATTGAAAACGGAAAAAGAATCTATGAGTTGCTCAAAGAGTACGCTCCCGATTCCGGACATATTGTGATTGCCGCATGGATTGTCACTCATGCCCATGTGGATCATATGGGGGCAATAGATTATTTTTCACGCACGTACCTGAATGATCCTGCCATTACGATGGAGCGGGTGATATGGAATGTGCCTGCATTGGTACAATCGACGCAGGTCAACACAGGTAGTATGGTGTCAAAGCTTGAGGAATATCGTCGCAATATCATCCCGAGGCTGGAAAAAGCAAATGTAAAAATCGTTAAAGCGCATCCTGGTCAGCATTTTCTGATCCGTGATGCCGTGGTGGATGTTTTGTATACCTATGAGTTGACAGCTCCCGAAGCCTTGACTGATTTTAACACTTCTTCAGTTGTGACCCGTATTACGCTCGGTGGTAAATCGACTTTGATGACGGGGGATGCCAGCGGTACAAGCGCCGAAACGATGATCCGTATGTACGGCGACTACCTGAAAAGTGATATTCTTCAGGTGCCGCACCATGGACTTTTTGATGGCGGTACAAAAAACTTCTATGCAAAGGTAGATGCCGATATTACTCTATGGCCGGTCGCAACATCTCATTACGTTACCGTGCGGAATTCTCGGGCACATCTGACGTACTTCAGCGGTTATGTGAATTACTATACCGAACAAGAACTTGCCGAGAGAAAAGGAGAGGTGACCGTTCCGGATAAAATCATTCTTGTCGGTGGCTGGCTTGTGACGGAAATTGATTTATCTGCGGATTTTTCCGATCGTAATTTTTCTTATATTCATACCACTCCGATCTCATAATAACGAAGGCTGTAAAAGGTTCCGAAAAGAAACTTTTTACAGCCTTTCTTGTAAAACGAGAACCGCTGGCAGTGCTGGTGTTCCAGCCCTTTTGACCAAGGTCATCTCAAGTAAGAGATAGACCTTTTCAGGGGGCATTTTTCGTGTTTTCTCATTTTTTGAACGCTTGAAAAGGAAATTGACCCCGGAAAGTAGCATTGGAGAGGGAAAAATATCAGATATTTGCTTCGATTTCTCGAAATATTTTGTTGATCTTTTCGTACATGGCTTCTTGGAAAGCCAGCCGCTCTTGGCTATAAGATTGCCACATATAACAGAGGCGAAATATAAAGGCCCAAGCGTATACACATATTGCTGAGTGAAAATCGGAATCGTTTATCATACCATGCGCCACACAATTTCTTAAATTGGCTCCATATCGTGACAGAAATAAAGCTTGAATGTTGATCAAGACATCTTCGTCAAGGTTATCAGTGATTTCCGGTAGCTTAATAGCTTAGAGGAGTTTGTTCTGTCGCATGCTGTTTATGAAGAAAACGAAAAGAAATTTAATAGCAAAAAAGAATATAAGGGTGTAAAATTCAGGTCGCCTAAAAACGAACTTTACAGTGAAGAATGACCTACGACCGCTATTATTACACCCGCTTGTCTGACCGGGAAAAGAAAATCTACAAGACGCTTTACAACGGGCTGACAGCCTTTGCGCCGGAAATTCATATTCCAACGCTCACGGGATTCGGCATTGATCCCGTCAGGATTTTATATGCCGTGGATATGGACAACCCGCACTTGTTTTATGTAGATTTCCGGCATATCCCCGGACACATAACGGCACTGGAGAAGGTGCTGCAACCACCCTATCTGTACACACCGCAGGAAGCGAAGCAGATGCAGGCGAAGATCCAAACCATTCTGCAAAAGATTCTTTCCAAAGTAAATGGCAGCACCGATTACGAACGGGAATTGTCTTTGCACGACATCTTGGTTCGCAATGTCCTTTATGACCATGTGGCGGCAAATAACCTGGACGCTTATGCAAATCGCAGCAATACCATTCTCGGCGTTCTTTTCTATAAATCTGCCGTGTGCGAGGGCATTGCCAAGACCGTAAAACTGCTTCTCAACGCTCTGAACATCAAATGCGTTGTGGTAACAGGGAAAGCCAGCAGACCCGATGATCCTGCGCCCGGCGATGTGTCTCATGCATGGAATCTTGTAAAAATTGGCGACCGTCCCTCTTGGCTGGATGTCACATGGGATGTAAATCTCTCCGGAAAGTCCTGCATCCGGCACGATTATTTCAATCTGTCTGATGCACAAATCGTGCGGGATCATGTCGCAGACGGTGTGTTTCCGCCGTGTTCCACTATCGATATGGATTATTACACACATACCGGAACAATTCTGCGCCGGAAGGAGGACTTACAACGGCTTCTCTCGGCGGCGGTTCGCTCCGGGCAGAATGGCATCAGTTTTCGCAAAGAAACCAGTGTCGGTATGACAGACCAAGAGATCGTACAAGCCGCTATACAGACGCTGTCTGTGTTGTTTCCGTCAAGGGATAGGATCGGGGTACAGGTTTCCGTCAATCAAAGTCAAAATATTATGGAACTGGTATGGTGAGCACATGAAAGGAATGGTGGAAGCGTTGGGCTTTGAAGTGCATTTTTCAATTCTTGACGATGGTCAGAAAGGGGAAAATATCTTGACTTTTCTCTGTTTACGTGGTACAATAAACTTAAGATGACATTGTGTGATGGCGACACACCGGACGGAGGTAAGACATGGAAAAAGATTTGAAAATACGGAGTAGCACGGCTGAATTTTTGATCTTTGAAAAGCAGGCACATGCGGATTCCATTGAAGTCCGTTACGAGGACGGGACGCTTTGGTTGACCCAGAAAATGATGGCTGATTTGTTTGATGTTAAGGTGTCCACCATCAACGAACATCTGAAAAACGTATTTTCTGAGGGGGAATTGGACGAGTCTTCAGTTATTCGGAATTTCCGAATAACTGCTTCGGACGGTAAATCCTATAATACCAATCATTATAATCTGGATGCGGTCATTTCCGTGGGTTACCGTGTAAACTCCATTCGTGCCACGCAATTCAGACGCTGGGCAACGCAGGTTTTGAAACAGTATGCGATTACTGGTTATGTGATTGATCGCAAACGCATGGAAAACGGTGCATTCCTCGATGAGGACTACTTTGAGCGATTGCTCGAAGAAATCCGTGAGATTCGCCTGAGTGAGCGCCGGCTCTATCAGAAGATTACCGATATTTACGCAACAAGCGTGGACTACGATAAGGATTCTCCTCTGACAAAAGCGTTTTTTGCGAATGTACAAAATAAGATGCACTATGCCATTACTGGCAACACTGCTGCGGAGCTGATTATGGGGAGAGCGGACAGCCAAGTGGAACATATGGGACTTTCCACATGGGAAGGTGCACCAGATGGAAAAATTCTCAAATCTGATGTAACCGTCGCAAAGAATTATCTCAAAAAAGATGAATTGGAGGCGATGGGACGGTTAGTCAACTCCTTCCTTGACCTTGCTGAAGATTTTGCCAAGCGGAGGGTTCCTCTGACGATGGAGGATTGGAAGATGCGGCTGGACGGCTTTTTGTCTCTGACCGGCAGACAAATGCTTCAAGGTGCTGGTTCGGTTTTGATGGCAGATGCGAAAACGCATGCAAAAAGTGAATACGAAAAGTATCGTATCACGCAGGATCGGCTCTACCAGAGCGACTTTGATAAATTGATCGCCAAGAGTAAGGAGAAGTAACAAAATAACATTTTCTGACCTGAATGGAGATACAGGAAAATGCGGAGCAAGGAAAGAAGGAAAGCGCCAAGCGAAAGGACGTGGTGTAGCTAAAAGTTATCTGAAAATGCTATGACCCCATTTTTGACCCCAACAGGTAGTTCTTGGATAATATAATAGATAATTTTGGGTAAGAATGAAACCAAGGAAAGTAAAGAATAAATAATGGAACGGATAGAACAGAAAAAATCCATCTTTATATAATTCAAATCTCTCCTTCTCCGCCAGAAAAACGCCCCCGAAATCGTAGGATTTCGGGGGCGTTTTTCGTGTTTTCTCATTTTGGGAACGCTTGAAAAGGGAATTGACCACGGAATCTGACCCCGGGAGCGGGGGATGTTGAAAAATAAAAGATTCAGATCCAATCTATGATCTTTCAGGAGCGTATGCGCTGGCGCCACGATAAGCAAGGACAAGAGTTTTTTCTGTCAGTGGTTTCATTTTTACTTTCCTTGTTTTATTTCGATTTGTCCAATCAGGTGACGTCCCACGTCTGCCATGAATTTTGCAGCTATAGGAGTAAAGCTTTCGTCGGTTGGGTTGAGCAATGCCGAGTTCACTTCGTAGGTGAGGTCGCCTTGGTAACGAATATCGGCAAGCGCTTGTGTGATCTGCGACCAGTTCATTTTTCCAAGGTAGGGGAGCAGATGTCCATCGGTTTGATAGTCGTTGTCGTGGACATGAAGCGCACGGAGACGGTCATGACCGAGAAGGCGGATGATGTCCTGTGCTTCGTCCTCACGGGCAGGAAGCCCCACATGACCGAGGTCGAGGCAGGCAACGATATATTCGCTATCCAAGGTGTCGATGTAGCGGATGAATTCCGTTGCCGTGTTGCAGGTATCGGTCACGATACACTTGCGGCGGTCGTCTTTCCGCCACATATTTTCAATGCCGATTTTGACGTTGTATTCCTTGCAATAGGGGATGAGGCGTCGGAACAGGTCCATATTCCGCCGGAACATTTCCTCCTCATTGCCACGGTAGGGCTTATAGTGCAATGGGTGAAAGACCGAGATCTTTGCGCCCATGATTGCTGACATTTCAAGTGAAGTGATGAAACGGGGAAAGATGACCTTTTCAAAATGCTCCGGGTCGTCCCAGCTTTTAAACTGAAACGGTGCATGGGTCTGTTCCACGGTAAGTCCCCGCCGGACTGCCTCTTGCCGGATATTTTCGGCGTATGTCCGGTGGTCCGACCGGTACATTTCAGAACTGTCAAATACAAGGTCGTTGAGCATAAAATCCACTGCATCAAAACCTGCAGTGGCAAGAATATCCAAGCATTCGGAATAGGAGTGACAGCCGTTTTTGGGGCTGACGTTCATGGTAAGTTTCATAGTTGCCTCCGTCAGAGATTTATTTCATACTATATTATAAAATATTTCTTCTTCCGAAAGCAACCAATATCTTGCGATGTTGCCGTGAAAAATTATAAAATATTGCGAATCAGCAAAAAGCAATTATTTATAATAAAATGGAAAAACATCGCAAGATATTGATTGAAAAGAGAGCGATTATATGATATAATTATTGGACAGAGAGATCATTTGCGGGAGACTTTTTTGCGGTAAGCCGTTGGGGTGACGCCTTTTTCATCCTTGAACACCTTGCAGAAATATGGGAGCGAGTTAAAGCCGCTTTTGGTTGCGATCTCGGTCAGTTTGTAATCGCTTGATTTAATCATCTCACAGGCGGCACGGATGCGGATGGTGTTGAGGTAGGTAATGAAGGGAACGCCGAGACTTTCCCGGAAAATGTGGCACAGATAATATTTGGAAATAAAAAAACGTTCGGCAATTTCTTCGATGCTGGAAATATGCATATAGTTTTCGTTGATGTATTTGACGATGTCGGAGATCCGCCGGTCGCCTGTATCAGGGGGGACGTAGGTGTTGTCGGCGGACTGGAGGAGAAAGAGGATCTGAAAGAGATAGCCTGCAAGTACAGGTTCGTTTCGGACTCCGTCCGGGGCGGTCTGTGCTTCATATTCGGCAAGCAATTGTTTGAAATAGGTGTGTAACAGCTCATCGTTTTTGCTGTCAGCATGAAAGACAAACGGTTCGCTTTTGACTACATAGTGGAGAATCTCCTCCCGGTAATATTTGCTCAGAAATTCATCATTGAAGAACATGAGGATCCGGGTTGCGCCTTTGCCGTCGGTGCGGTGGAGCATATCTTTCGGCACCCAGACAAGGTCTGATTTTCCCACCTTGAAAAAACGGTCGCCGACGAAATATTCCCGTTCTCCTTCCAGCACATAGTACACCTCATAGGAGTGATGGTAGTGCATATCGTTCTGAGGTCTTTTTAGCGTATATTTCTCTATGAAGAAATCGTCGGTATGAACGTAAAAATTCTGAGCCATGAATTCCTCCTTGAAATTTGAAGCGTTTCAGATCTATTATACACTCTTTTAAGAAAAATTGCAATAGCTTGGAAAAACACTTTGAAAATTTTCTCGGAAAATATCAATATATTGAAATAAGGGGAGCGAAGCGGTGAAGCATATCAGGGTTTTGTCGCTACTGCTTGTTATGCTGATTCTGGCGTCTTGCACAGCAGAAAGCATTGCAGGTGGCAACGTGACTGCCATTGGCACGGGAACAGAGCAAACGACAAAAAGCGACGTCCAGGAGAATGGGGCGGATTTTACAAAAGAAACAGAGGAGAAACAGGAAATGACAGAAAAAACAACTCCTGAAAAAGAGGGGCTTTCATCAGAGGGCATTGCGGCAATGATGGACGGGTTGAAGAAGGCGCAACTTGCCATGCACAGCGTGCTGATTATGCGTCATGGCGAGATTGTGGCAGAAGGGTACGCCGAACCGTTTGACAAGGATTCCCTGCATAGAATGTATTCGGTCAGCAAGAGTTTTGTGGGAATTGCTATCGGCGTCTTGGAATCCGAGGGGAAGATTTCAATAAACGACACGATTGACAAATATTTTCCCGATTATGTGACGGAGAAAACCGACAAGAGAATTGCCGGGACGAAAATCGTCGATCTTCTCCGGATGGCGTCGCCATTCCGGAAGGGCAGTACCTATAAGGGAAATGTCGATATGGACTGGACGGCAACTTTCTTTACCGCTCCGGTTGGCAAGGAACCGGGGACGGAATATCTTTACGATACCAGCGCCACGCATATTCTCGGCGTAATCGTGGAGCGGGTGACCGGAATGGATTTTCTGGAGTATCTCAAGCAGAAAGCATTGCTGAAAATGGGCTTCTCTGAAAATTCCTGGTGTGTGAAATCGCCGGAGGGGTACGCATGGGGTGGTTCGGGCGTTATGTGTACTACCCGGGATCTTGCGCTTTTTGCACAGCTTGTGATGCGCAAGGGGGAGTACAACGGCGAACAGCTTTTGCCTCGGGCGTATACCGAGGCGGCAACACAAAAGCAGATCGACAATTCCCGGGAGGGAAATACGTCATATTACGGTCAGGGTTACGGTTATCAGATATGGATCACGGAGTATGGCTTTGCGTTTCTCGGCATGGGTGATCAGCTTGCTATATGCGTTCCCGAAAAGGATCTGTTGTTCGTGTGTACGGCCGACAACCAGGGCAATTCTACTTCCCGCAGGACGATTTTCGATCTGTTTGAAACGCATATTCTGGCCAATGCCGAAGATGCACCGTTGCCGGAAAACAGTGTTGGCGTGGAGAAAATGGAAAAAGCGCTTGCCGATATGGAGATTCCGCACCAGTTGGGACTGTCAAGCACCGATAAAGCCGACGAGATAAACGGCGTAACCTTTACCTGTCAGGATAAAAACGCCAAGATATCCTCTTTCTGCCTGGATTTTTTGGAAACGGGTGAAGGCGTGTTTACCTATGTTACACCCCGTGGGGAAAAACAGCTTCGCTTCGGGATCCGCCGAAACGTGATGGGAGTATTGGACGAGCCGCAGTATTCCAGCGAGGCGATCAACCACCCGGCGGGGCGGGGATACCGTAGCCTCTGCTCTGCAGCATGGGAAACGCCGACGATACTGGTCATTAAAGTACAGGTGATTGACGATTACTTCGGAAATATGACCCTCACCTTTGATTTCAGCTCGGGAGTGAAGCTGACGGGAAAAAAGACAGCAGAATGGTTTCTGGACGAGTACGTCATGAATGCAGTCAGCTACAAAAGATAGGGCGCCACAGGGCAATCGACTGAAAAATCAGCCGGTTGCCCCTCTTTTTTGATGTGGAATCGCAATATATTGTAACAAAACAGGGAAATAACAGCAATATAATGATTGAATTTTCACAAATAAAATGATATAATTTTTATCAGACTGGAGGATTATTATGACAATCGGAAACAAAGAAAATGAGTTCAGAGAAATAAAAATCGCATATATCGGCGGCGGCTCACGGGGGTGGGCGTGGACGTTGATGAACGATCTCGCCAAGGCAGATGATATGTCTGGATGTGTGTTTCTTTACGATATAGACTTTGAAGCGGCAAGGCACAATGAGGTGATAGGCAATAAAGTCGGAAGCGCATGGCGGTATGTTGCGGTAAAGACCATAGGCGAGGCACTGACCGGAGCCGATTTTGTCATTATTTCCATTCTTCCGGCAACTTTTGACGAGATGGAGTATGACGTCCATGCACCTGAGAAATACGGCATCTACCAGTCGGTCGGCGATACTACCGGACCGGGGGGATTTTTTCGGGCGATGCGTACCGTTCCTATGATACGGGAGATTGCAAGGGCGATCCGGGAGTATTGTCCGGACGCATGGGTGATCAATTATACCAATCCGATGGCGGTATGCGTTCGGACGCTTTATACGGAATTTCCAGCGATCAAGGCTTTCGGCTGTTGTCATGAGGTATTCGGAACCCAAAAGCTGTTGGCGCAGGCGTTGGCGGACATTCACGGGATCAAGGGCGCCACACGGAGCGATATCTGCGTAAACGTAGTGGGGGTTAATCATTTTACCTGGTTTACCTCGGCACATTACAAAAACATCAATCTTTTTGATACCTACAAAAAGTTTGTGGATAAGTATTACGAAAGCGGATTTGAAAACGGCGGGCACAACAACTGGGCAAACAACAGCTTTCATTCTGCGGCGAGAGTCCGTTTCGACCTCTTCCGTCGATTCGGCTACATAGCGGCGGCGGGGGATCGGCACCTTGCGGAATTCTGCAACCGTGACGAGTACCTTGAAAGTCCGGAATGCGTGAAAAAATGGATGTTCGGGCTGACGAGTGTTGCGTGGCGGAAAAAGGATCTGCAGGAGCGCCTGGAGAAGAGCGCCGCACTTTTGTCAGGTAAGGAAACCTTCCGGTTGCATGAGACCGGAGAAGAGGGTGTCTGTCAAATGCGGGCGCTTTTGGGCGGAGGCAAGCTTGTGACCAACGTCAACCTTCCCAACAGAGGACAGATTCCCAATCTTCCACTTGGAAGTGTGGTCGAGACCAATGCGGTCTTTGCAGCGGATATGCTGACCCCCGTGGTGGCGGGAAACCTGCCGGAAAGCTTGTATGAACGGATTTCAAGGATTAACCGTGAGAACGACCGAACGGTGGAGGCGGCATTTTCCGAAAGCCTTGCCAACTGCTTTGCGGTATTTTCAGAGGGGCATCTGGTCCAGGATCTGAGCGAAAAGCAGAAAGAGACGCTTTTCCACGAAATGTACGAAGGCACGAAAAAGTATCTTTCGACTTATAAAGCCTGATATCAGGTTCTATAATAAATAAAGAATATGGAGGAGAAAATGAAAAACAAACTCAAGGCATTGTCGGCAATACTGCTTTTTACCATGCTGTTTTCCCTTTTGGCAACCCTGACATCATGTAAAAAAGACGGCACAACCGACACAAAGGACACAACGGGAGGAAGCAATACCGAGCTGGTGGACACTTCTTTGCCGGAGCTGGAGATCAAGGATTTTGGCGGATATAAGATGCAGATTCTCTGGCCGGAGACGCATCCGGACGGACACTGGATCCACAATGAGATTTCCGTTGAAGAAACTGGCTCTGACGTGATCAATCAGGCGGTCCGGAATCGGAATATGGCGGTGGAATCGGCATACAACGTAAAGATCACTCCGGTCGTCAAGTGGTGTAGCGACAATGCCAGCAAGAACGGTATGATCATGCTGGTCCGGAACGAATATGCTGCCGGCGAGTCCTCTTACGACGCACTGGCAACTGGTATCAAGTTCATATCGCCGCTGGCTCTGGAGGGGGCGCTTGCCGACTTCAATACGCTGGACGCTTATAATGCGAAGCATCCGTGGTGGAACGATACTCTGATGCAGGGCTTCTCAATTGCCAACAAACGCTATTTTGCGTCGGGCGACATCATTTACTCGGATGATTTTTATCCCTACTGCGTTTTTGTCAATACCAAAGTAGCCAGTGAACACGGTGTCACCGAAAATTTCTATGAATTGGTCGAGAACAAAGAGTGGACGCTTGAGAGATTTCATAATATGGCGGCGAATGTGGCGGATGAGACTGCCGGAAATTCAAACGAATGGTCAACCGACACGATGAACGGCGCTATCATCAATACAAACTTTGCAAAAGCAGTCTACTATACCAAAGGTTCCGGCATGATAACCCTTGACCGGGACGGCTATCCTACCTGGAATATGGATCCTCAGCATACGCAGGAGATTCTGGAAAAAGTGATCAACACGGCATTTGTCAACAATGCGTGTACCTTTTCCAGCAGTTCCATGATCAGCGGAATGTCCCATGCACAGGCGGAGATCCAGCTGTTCAACGACAATAAGACGCTCTTCCTGGCAGAGGAGCTGATCGTAGCCGAACGTCTTACCAAGAGCCAGAATATGGCGGACTTCAAGGTCTTGCCTATGCCGCTGTACGATGCGGACAGCGAGTACATTTCGGTTCTTAACGACTCTACGGTAATTGGTATTCCCAGTATGCAGAAGGACAAGGAGCGTTCCGCCCTTATCCTTTCGGCAATGTCCCGTGAATCGGTTAATACCCTTACTCCCGCATTCTTTGAAACGGTGTTGACTTACCGTTATATGCAGAACAGCGAATCCAAGGCGACATTACAGATCATTCTTGAATCTGAAGTAGCCCCCGACGTAGCAACCATTCAGGACTGGGGCGGCTTCATGGCGGGCTTTAAGAACCTTGCTTCCCAAGGCTCAACCAACTTTTCGTCTTTCTATCAGCAGAACATCAGCAAGGCAAGAAAGAGCCTTGATGATTATATTACCCTGTTGGAAAAACAGTAATGCGATCCGGCATATAAGCGATCGGAAACAAAAAGTGAAGGGAGATTTCTTATGAAAAAGAAAATTTTCAGCATCCTGATGTGCCTTTGCCTGGTCTTCGGATTTTCCGCTATGCTTTTTGTGGGCACAGCGGCAGAAGAGGGCGATGCATGGGACGGAAAGGCTGCAAGCGCCTTTGATGGTGGAACGGGTACCAAGGCGGACCCGTACCAGATTGCCACTGCGGCACAGTTGGTCCTCATGAGTGATAAGATCAACGATGGAACCGGAAATGCAGCACACTATAAGCTGACCGCCGATATCGTGTTCAATGCGGATATGGAAGACCCGCAGTATGCCTACACGCCGGCGGGCGGCGAATACCCCTTTGCGGGTAGCTTTGACGGTGACAAACATACCATCAGTGGCTTGTACATTCCGTGGAGCGGTAAATACGGAGCGGCAATGTTTGCAAGTGTAACAAATGCGACGATAAAAAATTTTGCGCTTCTGAATCTTATAGTGAATCATACAGGTACTACAAGTGATTCTCCTCAAACCGGCGGAGTTGTGTCATTTATTACAGCTGATTCGACTACCGGTACCACAATTGATTCGGTATACGTGCAGGGCGACGTGAAGGGTTGTGGTCAAAATGTCGGCGGCGTAGTAGGTTTGTTCAGCAGCAGCAGTAAAAATACTTTGATCACCAACTGCGTTTTTGAGGGGAACGTTGAGGCAAAGGGCAACTACTCTGGCGGTATTGTCGGAAACGGAAACGGCGGTGGCTCGGTAATTTCCAACTGCCTCAATCTTGGAGTGATTACGGGCACTTCCTATAAGTGCGGCATCATTGGTTGCAGCAATTCAAACTGTACCGTAAGGAACTGTATCCATATCGGTAACGGGGCGAAATACGGAATCGGCAGATCAGTGACGAAAGATCCGGTAGTGCCGGAGAAGCAGATCAAGCTGGAAAACTGCTATTATACCAATGCAATTTCTTCTCCTTATTCAAATGAGACTAATGTTGTACTGTTGGAGAATAAGGATGCTTTGGTTGGCACCGAGGCGACGATCTGCCCGGACGGATTTTCCCGGCGTGCAAACGATGTGATCATTCCCACCACTCTGCTGGATTTTGCTCCGGCATATCTCAGCCGTTCGGCTACGGTTACCTGGAAGAACGGGGATACCGTGCTGGCAACCGAAACCTATCAAGTCGGCGATATCCCCACCTATAAGGGCGAAACGCCGACTAAAGCGGAAGACGACCGCTTTACCTATACCTTTAATGGCTGGTCTCCCGAAGTGAAAGAACTGACGGGCGATATCGTATATGAAGCCGAATTTTTCCGGACCAAAAAGACATCGGAAGGAGACGACAATACGGGCGATGCGAACACCGGGAAGGATAATTTTGCAGAAACGACCGGACCGGATGCAAGCACGACTGCCGCTCCTGAGGAGAAGAAAGGAGGATGTAAGTCGGCTGTCGGTGGCACGGCGCTTGTTATGCTGGTTGTGACCGGTAGCGCACTTGCAGTGACGACCAGAAAAAAGAAAGATTGATTCCCCAACGGGCAGGAATAACCAAAGCTTACCCCAACAAATAAAATTTTGAAAGGTAGCGTTATAATGAAGAAAAAGATTTTATCCATTGTGCTCACTTTCTCCATGCTGATCAGTGTGCTGACAATCCTGCCGATACAGATCGGTGCAACAGAGGGAAATGCCACTGAAATCGGCAGTGTGGAAAAATGGCTGGAGCTGAGCCAGGAAGCAGAACTCACGGGAGACTATGTACTTACGGCAGACCTTGACTTTACAGGAAAGGAATTCAGCTATTTGCAAAAATTTTCTGCCGGAACCTTTGACGGGCAGGGACATACCATCACCGGTATTTCGTATACTTTGACGGCAGGACTCAATACAGTCGGGTTATTCAGAGTTCTGAGCACCGGTGCAACTGTAAAGAATCTTGTAATTACCAATTCAAGCATTGCTACCCAGCCGGATCGTGGCGCCGTGGGCGTCGTATCGGGAGATACCGAGGGTGCCGGTGACATTTTCATTCAAAACATATATGTTGACAAAAGCGTGACTGTGACTGCCGGTAGCGGAGGAAATGCAGGCGGTATTTTAGGTATTAGTTACGGGAAGACTGCCCCGAAAATCGAGAACTGCGTTTTTGCGGGGACGGTCAACTCAAGCGGTGATAATAACGGCGGTTTTGTCGGAAACGGTAACGGCAGAGTGATTACGATTTCCAACTGCATGAACCTTGGAACGATTACTTCGACGGGCGGTTGGTGCTCCGGTTTTATCGGGCGGGATGACAATGCGTCTACTGTAATTGAAAATTCAGTCAAGCTGGGAAGCGCAAAGAATTATACTTTTGCCGGTTCCAATAGTAGTTCCAAAAAAATAACGGTAAAAGACTCTTATTATCTTGGCACTATGACGAATAAGAACGTAACGGCTACGAATTGCACAGCGCTGACCGATGTGGCGCAACTTGTAGGCAACGATGTTTCTGCGGATATCACTGCTGTTCTGACAGAATGGACGATGCGTGACGGCGATGTGATCGTACCGACGGGTGTTGCCGGTTTTGATCTCCCGCAGTGGTATGACGGCGAAGAATGGAGTGGAAGCGGAACCGAAACCGACCCGTACACAATTGCCAATGCCAACCAGTGGATATACTTTGCAAATTTTTCGGCAAGCGAAACTTTTGAGGGAAAATACATCAGACTGACCGCAGATATCGACTTTAAGGGAGCGTCTATTCACACGGCTTTCTGCGAGATGGAGGGCAAAACCTTTGCCGGAAACTTTGACGGAGATGGTCACGTGCTTTCCAACTTTACCATTGCAACTTCGGATGCTTCTGCAAGTCTGTTCGGGCGTGCGGGAGGAACTGCGGTTCTGAAGAACCTCTTGATTAAAAATGCAACGATTGACGCCGGAAAATGGGCAGCTGTCCTGTTCGGTGAGGTCGGTACAAATGCAAATCTGACGGTTGAAAACGTATACGTCGATAGCGACGTGACCTTGTCGGCTACCGGCGAAAACTGCGGCGGTATCGTTGGCGGCTGTTATGGCTCCGCTGTCGGGGTCACTATCAAAAACAGCGTATTTGCGGGAACGATCGTTTCCAATGGTAGCAATATCGGTGGTTTTGTCGGGAATGGAAACTATACTACGGTCTCCCTTGAAAACTGCCTGATGCTTGGAAGTGTGAAAGGTACGGGTGAAGCAAGCGGCTTTGTCGGTATCAATAACCAGAAGAGCGATAAGAGCAAAGCCGGAACGACCACGCTGACCGGTTGCGTTTATGCGGGTACTGGGTATACGACTTATCCTTTCGGCAACTTCAGCCCGGCGACCTATAATGAAACGACCTATTTTTCCATCAGCAACTGTTACACGTTCCTGGGTGAAGAAACAGTGGCTTATAAGACGGGAGACAGTCTGACCAATCCCGGCGCCGGAGTGACTGCCGTTGACGCCAAGGATTATATCGGAAAAACACTGGTTGACGGCTGGACAGTCCGCACCGGGGACATTGCCGTTCCTACCACGGCAAATATCAGCCAGAAAGCAGGTGTTGCTCTCAAAGCAAAGCAGGAATACGGTGCGTCTGTACGAATCGACACCACCGAAGCTGATACCTCTGGTATCCGGTTTACGGGATTTCTGACCGATGCGTATATTGCAGAACTGGAAGCCGGTGGTAAGGATTATACGTACGGTATGATCATCGCTCCGGTTGACTACATCAAAAAGTGTAATGATTTTACCAAAGCAGAACTGGACAATCTGACGGTAACGGGAGCAAAGTATCAACTGGTAGAGGCAGTCAAGACGATTGACGATGAAGGCTACGTGTCGTTTAATTGTGCCATCGGAAAGATTCAGGAACACAATCTCAGCAGGTCGTTTGCAGCAAGGATCTACGTATGCGTGGACGGAGAATACACTTACTTTGGTTATCTGGAAAGTGAAAACGCTCGCTCGGTTACTCTTGTGGCGGAAAGAGCGTACAATGATCTTTCTGATACGCAGACCGAAGAATATGCTTATGCTGTGACGATTGATGGTATCACAAAGTACAGTTGCTATACGGACGCACAAAGAGCTGTTTTGGAGCGGTATATGCAGAGGAGGGAAACTGTATGAAAAAATTATATATTTCTCCGGATTTGAAATGGAACGTGATCAACGCTAAGGAGGATATCCTGATCGGATCGGGTGAAGATATGGATAATCTTTGCTTGGACCTTTTTGACGCTGAGGTGATTAGCTGATAAAGAAAGAATCCCGGCGGA
>UMBT01033604.1_pt1 | contig 16556 bp, 12 predicted proteins | sample 1964001 | NCBI WGS metagenome assembly UMBT01 (sample SAMEA4835945, study PRJEB28245) | human gut metagenome | biome: gut microbiome; material: fecal sample | place: Denmark | collected 2008
TCAATAGTGAAGTATTAAGTGATATGAATTTTGAAATCATTGTTAATTTTGGTTCACTTATCGCAATCTTAATTCTGTATAGAAAGGAAATAATAAGTATTATTAAAGATTTCTTTATGTATATTAAAACTAAAGAAAAAAAATATAGTACTAATTATAAATATGCATGGCTTATAGTTATAGGTACTATACCTGCGGCACTTTTAGGTTTATTTGTAAAAGACTTTATTGAAGAATATTTTACAACAAAACTAGTCGGTTTAATGCTTATAATTACATCTATACTATTATTTATGATTAAAGATATAAAAGGAAAAAAAGAAAAAAAGGATATGACTTACTTAGATGCACTTAAAATTGGATGTTTTCAAGTAGTAGCACTTCTTCCTGGAATAAGTAGAAGTGGAGCCACTGTTGTTGGAGGTATGAAATCTAATCTAACAAGAGAAACTGCTCTTAACTATTCATTTATGCTTTATATTCCAATAAGTGTAGCAAGTATGGTACTTGGTGTTAAAGATCTTGTTACTGCTGGTAATATTGCAACTCTTGCAATACCTTATTTAGTAAGTATGATTGCAGCTGGTATTGTAACATATTTTGCAGCAAAACTATTTATTGACATTATGAAAAAAGGTAAATTAATTTACTTTTCAATATACTGTTTTATAGTTGGAATAATTACATTTTTAGTATTTTAAAAAAACATCATTTGATGTTTTTTTATTCAATTAAATTTTTATCATCTAATTCTACACTATTTATACTATTAAACCTTTTAGTAATTTTCTCTGTTGTTGTATGTATATCTTCAATATCTTTATTAACTGTTTGAATACTTCTAGAAAGCTTGTCCCATCTTTCTTTATATCTACCAAACTCAATAGATAGTTTTGATAATTCATCTCTTATTACTTTAGCATATTTATCTCTTTCTTCATTTTTAATAATTACCTCAATAGTGGTAAGCGTACTCATTAACGTTGTTGGAGAAGTTATCCATACCCTTTTTTTATAAGCATATTCAATTATATCATTATGATATGCATTAAGTTCTGCAAATATTGCTTCTGCAGGTAAAAACATTATTGCTTGATCACTTGTTACACCCTCTATAATATATTTACTAGCTATTGCATCAATATGTTTTTTAACATCACTTTTAAATAGTTTAGCAGCTGTTTCTCTATCAGATACACTATATCTTTTATCAACCATTATTCTGTAATGTTCTAGTGGAAACTTTGAATCAATTCCAACAAGACCAAGTGGTTCTGGTGCGAATAATGCTGCATCTACTATTGTACTATTTGGAAGAGTATATTGAAGACGATAAATCTTATCATTCTTTTCACCAAATACACTAGATAAAATATGTTTTAAATTTACTTCACCATATATACCTCTACTCTTTTTATCAGTTAATATTCCTTGAAGTGAAACTATATCATTAGATAAAGTATCTATTTTCTTTTGAGCTTCATCTATTTTACTTAATCTTTCAAGTACTGATGTAAATGTTTTATTAGTTTTCTCAAAATTTTCATCTAGTCTTTCATTTACTTTATCATTTATCATGTTTAATCTTAGTTCTATCTTATCATTTAATGTATTAATATCTTCATTAAGATTTTTATTAATATCATTTTTAAAATCATAAAGATCTCTTGTTACATTATTTTCGAGTTTACCAAGTCTTTCAGTAATATTTCCTTCATTAATATTTTTAAATAAACTTATTGTTACAAGTACAACAAGTAAAATAAGTATTCCAATTATTATATATTCCATATTTTGTACCTCCTATTTTATAAATTTATTTGCAAGCTTACTTGCTAAATACGCAATTAAAACCATAAATACGACCTGCGCAATTGTATATGGATCTGTTATACTTTCAAGTAAACTTTTTCCTATAAATCCCCAAAAATAAACCATTGGTAATTTTCCTATCATAAGAGCTGAAAAATATTTTTTAGCATCTATATCAGTTAAACCTGCGGCTATATTAACCGCAAATGCAGGTGTAAATGGTAAAGCAATTAATATAACTAAATTGCTATACGATAATTTATTAATATATTTTTTAAATTTCTTAACTTTTTCGTTATTTCCACATTTTTTTTCAAATTTATTACGTAATTTTCTACATAAATAAAATGAAATCATACAACCAGTAACTGTTGCTACCCAAGATAATATAAAACCAAATAATGACCCAAAAGTCATAATATTAAGTGCTATAAAAACAGCAAGTGGTAAAACAGGTATCATTGATTCAAATATAATAAGCAAAAATCCTGATATAAATCCAAGACTACCCATTAAATCTGTTGCTTTACTAATTAATTCTGTTAAAAATGTTTCCATGTTATCCTCCTTTAATATTATAAACCATTTTTAATACAAAAAAAATAAGTTTTTTAAACTTAACTTATTTTTTATATAAAACCTTCATACCCATCTATTACATTAACTACATCATATCCCATTACTTCAAGAAATTTACAGCATCTTTTACTTTTAAATCCTTCTGTACAATATATGTAATATGTTTTATCTTTATCCAAATACATATGTGGCATATCTGTTAAATTATTCATATCAATATTTTTTGAATTATATATATGTCCTTTCATATATGCACCTTTTGTTCTTAAATCAATTATATTGTATTCTGGTTTTAAATCACATGCTTTTATATTTTTCATATTTCCACCAGTCCACTATATAATATGAAAATATTTATTTACTGGTCACTATAATAGCCTAAATACAAAAAAATGCACAATATTTTAAATATTTTGTGCATTTTTACCTTTTTTAGATACCATTTTGCACAATCATTGTGCATTTTTTATTCTTTTCCTACAAATACATTATATATTTCACTATATCTATATGCAAGTTTAGCATAATTATCATCAATATCTAATATACCTATTTTAACAAGTTCATCAATTAATGTTGAAACTGTATTTCTTGATACACCAGATTCTTCTTCTATCTCTTTTTTTGTAAATACAATTTGATGTATTAACGATGGCATAATTCTATAAACAGCATTACTATTGAGTGTTTTAATTTTTTGCATATCTTTATTATATATTTCTTTAATTCTGTTTATTTTAGCAATATAATTATTACATTGTTCAATAATACACTGTAAAAAGAATTTAATAAATCCAACCATATTACCTTTTCTACTTTCATTTAAATATTTATGATAACTTGGTTTATAAAGTTCAATTACCTCTGATAAAAAAAGTATTGGTTTATCATCAGTTAACATTGCAAGTTGTATTGGAATAAGCGCTCTACCAAGTCTTCCATTACCATCTCTATATGCATGTATAGTTTCAAATTGTGAATGAGAAATAGCCATATTTATAAATATTGGATCAATAAATTCATCATTCATATATTTAAATAAATTATCTAAAAGAAGTGGAACATCCTCTGGAATAGGAGGAACATAAATAGCCTCTTTAATTGTACATCCACTTGGACCAATCCAATTTTGAATATTTCTAATTTTTCCAGGTTCTTTATTTTGACCTCTAACACTATCTAATAATATCTTATGAATATTATTTACAAAAACTAAATCTATTTTTCTATTTGTCTTGATATAATTTTCCGAATATTCAATTACTTCTTTTAAATTTTGTATCTCACTCTTTTCATCATTATTTGGCATATATTTTATATAATACATATCATCTTGAGAAATTTGTGTTCCTTCAATTTGTGTAGATTTCAAACTTTCGCTTAATATAATTGAATCTAAAAAATATCTTGAGTCAAAATCAATATTTTTTAAATAAGTTTTATACTCTCCATATTTTTCATTTGCCTCAGATAATAACTTTAATAATTCTTTATCAATTTTATATTCAATTGGTAACTCATTTACTTTAATTGGTTCCATTTTCATCACCTATCGTGATATTAACATTTTTTTTATTAAAAGTAAAGAAAATGCACAAAATATTCAAAATATTGTGCATTTTTACTTTTTTTAGACACTATTTTGCACAATGATTGTGCATTTTTTATTCTTCAAAGAAGAAATCATCAAAGAAATCATCATAATCAGAATCATTATCTTTTTTGACATTATTTTTTTCATCTTCTTTATTTTCATTATCCATTTTTTCTTTATCATCTTTTATTTTAAAGTTTTCAAAATCAACCATATTACTATGAATAATCTCATTTACATTTGGATCAGTTGATATATTTCTTGTATCAAATAATTTTTCTGCTTCACCATTACTCTTAATAGGTTCTGGTTCTGATGCTGGTTTATCTATTGTTTTTTCTTCTGAATTATTAATTACTTCTTCTTTAGATTCTATTTTTTTATTTTTTTCTGCTTCTTGTTTTTTCTTTTCTTCTTCCTCTTCTTTTTCAAGTTCTGCAATTTTTGCATCTATTTCTTTTATCATTTTATCTATATCCATATCTGAACCCATACCTGGCATACCACCAGGCATTCCTCCACCAAATGGATTCATACCGAATGGTGAACCTCCACCCATAGGTGAAGAATTGCCATCCATACCAGCATTTTTTAACTTTTCTTGTTTTTGTTTTCTAACAAATTCTTTTAAGTCAAATGTTTTAATTTCATCCATAGTTCTTTGTGGATAAACAACATTTTTACCATAATGATCTACACCTCTACCAAAACCAAAATCAGTATCCCAGTCCATTTTTAGTTTTCCCCTGAAAGGCGCACATCTTTGTTTAATTAATATGATTTCATCAGGCTTCATTCTTTGAAGTTCTGATACAGTAACAAGAGGTCTTGTTTCTTCTTTTTTATCCTTACCAACTCTAACAAGCTTATCACCACATAATTTACTAATTTCTTCCAAAGCTGATAATTCTCCTGTTAATAAATATATTAAGTTACCACAGTTACCACGAATAGTTTCAGCATCATGATCACCATAATTTTGTTTTAACTGTGCAAAATTCTGAATGATAAATGTAAATCTAATTTGTCTTGAACGAGCAGCAGTAACCATTGTTGTAATATCTTTAAACTTAGGCATGTTAGCAAACTCATCAAGTAAGAAGTTTGTTCTAACTGGAAGTTTTCCACCATGTTGTTGTGCAACATTTATTAAAGCTTCATAACATTGTTTAACAAATATAGTAGCAAGTGAATGGTATGTTGTTTTTTCATCTTGTATAATCATAAATACTGCTGTTGGTTTTTCACCTATACTATCCATATCAAAATCACTCTTAGAAAGCATTTCAGATAAGTTTTTAGTAACAGCTAGTGTTTTAACCTTATCTTTTAATACAGATACGATACCACCTTTTGTTTCATTTGGTGCATTAACTGTACCTAAAGCATTTATACAAGCTGGTGATGCTGGATCTTTAGCATTAAAATATTCCTTTAAATAGTTTGATGCACCATACTTATCTTCACCTGTTGTCATCATTAAGTTTACACTATTAATATTTATTTCTTCTTCTGGAGCATCCTCAAATAAAGCAAGTGATAAACCTGTTAAATAACTAGCAGCTGAATTTTGCCAAAATGGATCTTGTCCTTGTCCATCAACAACTATATTAAGTGATAAGTCATTTAAAAGTTCATTTGCTTTATCAAAATTACCTTCTTTTTGATATTTGTATGGTAAATGATAAGGATTCCAACAGTTACCTTTTTGTGGATCACGGAAATTAAGTATTATAATTTGATAACCTAGTTCCCTCATTATTCCAGAATTATCATTATATATTTCACCTTTAGGGTCAGATATAATCATTGATTCTCTACCCTTTATAAGCATTTGAACAGTTGGATTAATTATACCTTGAGTTTTACCTGAACCTGTCGCACCAATAACAAGTGTATGACTTTCACCATTATCTACATAAGCTGCTTCTTTATCATATACTAAAGGTGTACCACCTGCTTTTGCTTCTTTTTCAACATATGGAACTCTTACAACACCTTTTGCTTTTTTTATTTCTCCCTCTTTTGCCCATCTAGCATAACCATCTTCCTTTTTCTCACTAGTATAACCAAAACCTTTTTCTCTAGTAAAGAAATATGATGATGTACTTGCAAATAGAAATGCAATAGAAGCAATCCAAAGCATTATTGTTACACCAATATATTTTGGAGTAAACGCTAAAAATGGATTTAATCCCCAAGGTGTACCTTCATTTATAATAAATGAGAAATTAAGTACACATAAACATACTAAATAAAGCATAAAAACAGATATTACAGCAAATGCTATTACATCTTTTTTTTCTGCCCTAAACTTTAATTTCATAAAATCTCTTCCTTCTTATCAATTTACTATATTATAACAAAAAAATAAGTATTTTGAAATACTTATTTAATTATTGGTTTGCATATCTATTATAAATTTGATTTGCATTCGATACTCTTGAATTCTGAGCACTTATTGATTGATCTGCAGGACGTTCAAACTTAAGCATAAACGCTTTTGTAGCAGAATCAACACTAATATTAGGATTTTGCAATGTATTATATAGGTCACTAAACTGAGTTGGAAGTATTCTATTAAGATAATCTATTTGCATTGCAGTATCACCAATAGACAATTTTCTTTCAGTTTTTGCATAATCATACAATCCTTCTTTTAATGTGTAGTAAGTCCACTGGACAATACCATATCCTCCACCATTTGGTCCATTTTTAGAAAATGAAGTACGATTTATAGACCCTTTATCTACATTATCTGTATAAGTAATACTCGTTTCTGTAACACTACCATTACCAGATGTATCACCTTGTAAAACTCTACCATCAAATGTTGCAGCAGATTCAGTATACATATTTCCCATTATACCAGCAACAGCAGTTTTAGGATATCCTAAACCTACTAAATAGTTCCAAACTGCTTCTTCATTATTTGAACCAGCAAATATACCTCCAGAAGAACATTGAATAAATAAATTAGTTGGATCAATAGCTGAATCCTGATCATTATGAAATTCAAAATGTAATCCTGGATTAGATGAAGCACCAATCACTCCAATTTTAGTACCTTTTGATACATTAGTTCCTTTTGTAAGTGTTACTGAATCTAAATTATTATATACTGAGTAAAAATTATATTCATTATTACCAATGACAATATTATGTTTTATCTTAACCCAAGATCCATATGTATCATTCACTGAACCACCAATAGCATTTTTTATATTATTAACAAGAATTGTTTTACCATTTCCAGTTGCATGAAGACCAGCACCATCCATATATTCTGCTTTAACATAACCATTTGAATCATTTAAACCACTTGTTACATCAACATATGTTGCCCAAGAATTTGATGAACACCAAGAACTCATAGTTTGATTAAAGCTATCTATCATAGCATTTGTAACAGAACCTCTATACTTAGTTCCAACATGATATACACTATTAACATATATTTGAGCACTTGGATATCTTGTATGAAGACTATTTAACATATTTTGCATATTTGAAGTCTGACTAACATTATTTACCCCTAACATAACGGATATACCATTTGCAGTACTAGGCAAAGTAATTCTTGTTCCTAACACAGTACCACTACCATTACTTGCTACACTCTCCCACTGTGCTGGAGTAGAGCTTGTAACCGCCGCAACTGTATTATTTTGACCTAAGCCTTCAAGATTACTTTTAATTCCTACATATCTTGAATCACCTATAAATAAATAATTTGATATTGATGATGTACTTTGATTTGAACTTCCACTTGTTCCAACACTATCAACAACACCATTTGCAATAGCAAATACATCAGCTCCTGCTGAAACACCTGCAGTAGATGAATTTAAATCAACACCCCCATGGAATCCAGCAGAAGTTACACCAAAAGAATTATTTTCACCAAAAGAAATCGTTGTTCCATCTGGTATATTTACAGGTTTTTGAAGTTCGGATACTAAATTTGCATCAATTGCTCCCAAACAACTATCTGCATATCCTTCACTATCAGAATCAATATATTGTAAAAATATATCTTTAAATAAATTTTTATTTGATACTATATCTTTATATAAATATTCCTTTTTTTCTTCTCTTGCATCACCTGTAAGTCCACCTAACATACTTCTAAACTCAGGCATACGTTCAAAATAGTAATTCATTAAATAATTTTTGTAATTTTCTTCATCAAAAGCAAATTGTCTATATGTTACTTTTATACCTGTAAGTGATACATCAACATCTGTTATATCTGCAATACCATAAAATATATCACTAACGAGCACTTTAAACGTATCTACAAAATCTCCACCAATTAATGATAAATTTTGAAAATATTCTCCGGAATATTTTGATCCTATGGCATCCGCATATATTTCATTAAACGGTAATAATATCGAAGTAAATGTATAGGCTACGAAATCAGATAGCATATCCTTTACATCATTAGCGATATTACTACCATATTCTTCTAAAAAATCAGATAAAGATACTGTTTTTGTTGGTCCCTTTCTCTCTGTCAAACCAAAAGAATTTGTATAAAATTGGTTCCTAGCTAGTTTTCGTAACCTATATATTTTACCAACATTATATGTAAGACCATCTTCTCCTACAGTTTCTTTTGACATGTCATATTTTTCTCTCAAATATTCTTTTACTACATTTTGACTACCAGAATTAGACCCTATTGATGATCCATCAAGAACAGAATCATCATCCATTTCACCATATTCAGTATCATAACCCATACCTTCTGTATAAAATAATGTTGCCAAAATAAGAGGTACATCCATACCAGTTTCATTATTTGAACATCCATATCTATCACATAAATCATCTAATTCATCATAAAAAGCCTCTTTTGAATCTTGAAATCCAAAACCATTATAAAAATTAGTTAACTTTTCGCTAAAATCTGCAGTCTTAGTAATAGCTTCATCTATATTACCCCAAACTTCCATTAATGGACCTAGTATTAATTCTATTACAAAAAATGCAAGTGCTAAACCTAGAATTAAACCTGCTGCATATGGTGCAATTGCAATCAATATTTTTTTTAATGCCTTTTTGGCAGCTGTTTTTACAGCAGCCTCTGCAGTACTCTTAGCAGCTTCTATAGGATGTCTTGCCTGATATGCTTTAGATTTTAAATTGTCTTTTTTGGCATTAAAAATATCCTTTTTGGCATCTTTTAAATTATTTTTTTCTTTTTTCTCATTTGCTTTCGCTTCTTTAGCTGCTGACTTAGCATTTTTATATTCTTCCTTATCAGAACTAGTTCTTTGTCCTCTTGGAATAGAATTTCTTCTTTGTCTTGCTTGATTTAATCTATCTTTTGTTTTATCTTTATTATCTTTAGCTTTATTCAAATTATTTTTAGCATTTTCTTTTCTTTCTTTTGCATCATTTATTTGATTCTTATAATAATCTTTATTATTTATTTTTCTTTCAAAAGCATCTTTACCACTATCTGCTTTATTATAATTTTTATTTTTAGAATCATTTAATCTTTCTATATCTGCATCAGATGCATTTGATACATCACTATTTGTTTCACTGGCAAAAGAACTACCAGATTCACCAATTCCGCTAGTTCCAGATTCATTAAAATCTGATGAAGGTACTGAAGGTTCAGTTAATTCTTCAGCAAAATCATCCGAATTGTCAATTTCAACATTTTCAAAATCGTCCTTCATTTTTACCACCTATTTTTTATTATAATCCGCCTCTTGTTCCAAATGAATCAAGTTCAGCATCAGTTGCAATTACACTTATTTGCATACGTTTACTTCCACATACAAATAATGCATCACCTTGATTATAACGTTTAATATTTTCTTTTTCATTATCATTTAAATCTATTAATCTAGATAAATCCTCAACAGCTTGTTTTTTAAGACCCATAACTAGATAATATGAAGCATTATCAAATATTGCTTTACCTTGCATTAATACATCAGGTGCTGCAAAGTCACTTGGTTGTTGTGTAATAACTATTGTTCCTGAATTATATTTACGAGCTCTTCTTTGTACTTGTGCTAAGAAATCTGCACCAAGAGTATTGTCATTAGCAAGTAAGATATGAGCTTCATCTACTTGAAGTACAGTATTTTCACTTGCATCTAAACATAGTCCCCAAGCATACTTTAATATATTAAAGAATAAAGCATTCTTAATATTTTTTTCAGCATTAATTAACTCTCTTATGTTAAATACAATAAAGTTTGATCTTGGACTTATTGTTGTATGTCCATTAAAATAATGTTCTAATCCTCCAGAAATAAGAGGTCTAACTTTTATTTCAAGTTTTTCCATTATATCTCTTTCTCTAGTTGCTTCACCATAAGATAATATTCTTCCTCTTATAGTTGTATAAACATCACTAAATGTTGGAAAATCTGCAGAAGTTAATTTTGTAAAATCAGTTTTAACATTTATATTAAATCTTTGATATGTTTCAACAACAACTTCATTAAATAAAGTAAGTACATCTTCTTCAATAGATGGATCATAATATTTCATAAATGCTTTTAATGTCTGAAGTGTTTTTGTTAAAACAGCATATCCAACACCTCTTTGTGATTCTTCATCATCAGCATCAGGTACTATTTCAAGTGGATTAATCATACCAAATTCTCCACCTCTACCTAAATCTATAAAATCACCGTTATAAAGTCTTGCCATTGGTTCAAGTTCACCTTCAGGATCTATAGCAATAATCTTATAACCATTTCTAACATGTGATCTTAAAAGTAATTTACCAGCAGTAGATTTACCACTACCAGAATTACCTAAAATAATCATATTAGCATTATTTCTATTATGTTCTTTTTTTATTTGATATAAAAATTGATTAAATAATATTATACCACCAGAGAAATCTACACCAAGCAAACATGATAATCCTTGGTCTTTGATACTATCAAATACAAAAGGATACATAGCTGCTAGTGTTGGTGAAGGAATTGGTGTACCAATTCTATCCTCAATATCTTGCTTTTCAAATATTGGTAAACAAGACTTTAAAACTTTTTCTTGTTCAAATCTTAAAGGAACTGCTCTCATTTCCATTGCTTCTAAAGTTGATTTTAATTGAATTTTAGTTCTTTCAAGTTCCTCTTTTGTATCAGCAGTTATCATTATATGTAATTGAAAATCAAATACCTTAGATTGATTTGTTGTAATAACCTTTATAAAATTTTCTAATGATTCATAATCTTGTCTAATTCTCTCTTGATAAGTAGGATCTGATTCTTTTTGATATCTTTCATTTAAATCAAGTAATTGTTTATTAAGCATTTTTGAAACAACTTCAAATGCTACAGGAATATGTTTAATTACTATTTTAACACCAGCCATACCAGATGTTAAACTTGATAAATATCCATGAGTTATGTACTTTGGATAAGAAAGTACAGTTAATATAGTTGCATACTTATCACTAATTATAAAATCAGAAGAATTAAATGTCATTCCTTTTGGAGCTAATTCTTTTTTAATCCCCATTTGCAATCACCGTCCCACTTTGAAATTTCGCACCACCATTTAAGAAATTATCTAAAATTGTTCTTAAATCTTCATTAGATGTTTGTGATGCAATTAAACCACAATTCGCTAAATTATTTATAAGATTTCTTATTTTCTTTTGTATTGCATCATTATCCTTTTCTTTAAATAATATAAAGTATTCAGTATCAACAATACCATTATTCATAAACATTTCTGCTTTTGATATATCATCCATTATTAACTTTCTATAAACTGGACTTTGAGTATTATTTAGTTGCAATTGTAATTGAGATATATATAAATTAATATCAACAGGTCTATCTGCAATTATTAACCAAAATTCATAATCAATTAGATTATAAAATGTTTTAAAAGCTTCTATAATATTATTTTGATAATTTTCTTCTAGTATAAATATATTTCTAGGTTGTATTTTGACACCAGTAACCATTTGTTTATTATCAAGTATAATCATATTATTATTTATTTCTTTAACAGAAATCCAATTTTCAGTATAAGCACTACTTGTATTCATTCTTATAACACCAACCTTCCCATTTATAATTTCTTCTTCCATAATAGAAATTAATTATCTCTTTTATAAGTGTAAGTACATTATGATAATTAGGTATTGGAACTACCAAAAAAGTACAAACAAATAGTGGCGTAAGGCAAATTAATGCCGTTGCCAAACTTTCAGGACTAATAATCATTAACAATAAAACTGTTACTATCACACCAATACCAAATAATATTAAGTCAAATTTATTAAATAAACCAAATATTAATGTACCTTTTTTTGCATTAGCAGGTATTAAATAATTCACTATGTATCACACTCCCTTTTTTATAATGTTCCCGTATTGTGTTTATTCATTGATTTACTATACGCTTTTGCTTGCTTAATAATTTGCTTTTCAGTATCTGAAGATGCATTGTCTACTGCCTTTGATACTTTATCGGATGATTTATCAAATTTTTCTTGTGCAGCAGTTTTATCAGCCTCAATTTGTCTCATATTTAACATACCAGATCCATCTTTTAATTCATCTATGTAAGATTTGACTGTTCTTTGCACAGAACTATCAACACCAGATAAATCAGTCGATAAATTACTTGAATTATAATTATTATTTTCTATTTGATTTTTAAATGATAATAATGCTTTCTTTTCTGAATCGTTAGATGAAGCAGCAATTGAATCAGATATATACTGACTTAAATTATTAGCTGTAGTACTTTTTTGGTTTGCAAGCATTAAGTCATTTTCTTTTTTATTATAATCAACCAACGCATCTTTAGAAGCATCCGAGATTTTTATTTTTTTATTTCTTATCATTGCTTCATAAGAACTAGTTCCTGCGTTTGGAGCAAGTGTTGCAGCAGTATCTAAGTCATTGTTTGCCTTAAATACAACATTTGCTGGTAGTGCTTCTTTAAATAAATTTTTAACTTTATCTTTTAATTTATCTTCATTAGCAAGATTAACTTCATATTCATGATGTTTACCATAATCACTTTCTGAAAATTTCTTTTTTACATTTTTGTAACCATTATATGGATCTCCACCTGATAAATATGAACCTGCATAACTCAATCCAGTTCCAAGACCATGTCCCATTTTTGATAATCTTTGTCCAACTTTTGTATCTTTTCCAGCCCTAGCACCAACTGTTTTAAATCCTTTATTCCAGCCATGATGTGCAAGCCCTACACCAGCAGCGCCTAATGCAACTCCTGTAGCACCAAGTGTTGCAACACCTGCACCTATTCCAACAGTTGTTGCAGCAGCAGTTGTTATCCCCTTTGAAACAACACCCCATGCCTTCTTAGCTTGTTCACCAACAATAGCCATTTCACCAAGTCTGCCTCCAATGCCACCTTTTAAACTAATACTAGTTTTAAATATATTATTAATTAAATCAGGAATTTGTTTAACAAATATCAGCATTCCAACAATTAATAAAACTTTTAATGTGAATGACCACTCTGCCCCTTCAAATTTAGCCATATAAGTTGATAAATTTTTAATCAAAAATAAATAAAATGCAATAGCTGCTATTCTTACAAAAACATCTAAAAATGTTTTCATAGTTTGAGAAAACCACGATTTTAATATTTCATCACCCTTAGCCATATATGCAACTATAGATATAGGTGCTGTTAACTCTAAAAATGCAAGTTTAAATACTCTTATCGCCATATCAATTGCAAATAATAATAAAATGTAACAAGTTGCGCCGCCAGCAATTATTGCAACTAATCCATCCCAATTAAATGCATAATCCTCATCATTAAAATCACTGTGTAAAGAATTACCACCTTCATTAGTCACATTTATATGTTTTGCAACAGCACTAATATATTCAATATTAGTTGTTATCATTTTTTCATATTTTTCTGATATATTTTCAGAAATTTGAACTGTTTCACCATCATTAACATCTGGATATAAGACTGCTGAAATTAAATTTCCTGCTATAACTTGTCCACCATTACCACCTTTGCATTTAGCATCTTCATTATTATTGTCACATCTAAAATCTGCTCCAACAATAATTTTTTCAATTAAACTATTATCCATAATATTTTTTTGAACAACGTATATTTCATCAAATATAAATGGTATAACTACCATTAATGCTAATCCAATTATCGCCCTTTTAAATGCAGCAGCAACTCCCTTTTTACTATCATTTAATAAGTCTGGATTTACAATTGCGGACAAAATAGTTACAGAAAAAGCAAACAACATAACTACACTTACAAGTACATATATATTAGCACTTAATTGTTGAATTGTATCATCTTCTAAAAAACGAGTATTAGCGATATTATAAAATATTGAATATAAACTTACTATTAATTTATATATTGGAATACATATCCATATAGTTAATTTTCTTAATAAACCACCCATTTTTTACCTCCTATCCACCATTAATTATACAGTACATTAAGCTTGAATTAGTACTTGAGAATTCACCAATTAAAAAACTTACAAGTAATGGTACAAATATAAATAATAATAGTAATCCCAATCTTTTAGGAAAATTCTTCTTAGCTTTTTGCATCTTTTCTACATCTGATGCCATAACTGCTTTTGCATAATCTATTGTTCCAAACAAAATTACTAATATTGGTGCCATTATTTCAAGTATCACATAAAATGTATGAAATATTGCAACATCATCACACGTAACTTCATAAGGTTCAAAATCAACATCTAAATCAGGGGCTTTTACTCCGTGTAATTCATCAGCTATTCTATCTATTGCATCATCTTGCATTTGGTGTAATTCATCTCTTATTGATGAATTATTTTGTTTTAGAGAATTATATGCATCTAATCCCATATGACCAGACATACAAGAATCATAATTTGAAGCTGGAACATTTTTGCATGAATTATATGCATTTTTACAAGATTGATATTGCTGTGAATGAGCGGTACACTGTGTATATGAAGGCCCAGAGCATACGTAATTTGAGGCACTAGTATTGCAAAAAGATGAACAAGGATCACTAGTCAAACAGTCTTCATCACCAGAATAATCTTCATAATCAAGTAAAGCATTTATTGCACCTAAATAATGACTATAATCATTTTCTGACATTACATCAGTTTGTCCCTCATATAAATAAACAAAATAACTTTTAAACAATTCTAAATCATCTTCAAACACATAACGATTAACATTATCCCACCAATTTAAAAACAATGGTCTACGAATAGAGTCACCTCTATCATCATTTTTATTTATACTATTTCTCATGTATGTATACCATTTAGATTTAGTTGCTTCATAATAATCTTTTGTATATGTTTTCTCATTTTTTGAATTTTGATCTATAGGGAAACTAGCTATCTCATTTTCATGATTTCTTTCTTTCATTTTGGTATTGAATTCTCTTAGTCGTACACTAGGATAATTTGATGCCGAATTTTTATTTACAAATGCAATTCCACCATAATTTGATACATCAGTCAAATAATTTGAAAGATTTACTTTATAATTGGCATTCCCTGTTCCAGAACTAGAATACTTATTATTACCCTTTATAGTTATATACCCATATATATTATTTGATTGGACTTTGTTTGCATACATTTTTAATAAACTATTTTTATATTGATTTGCATTTGATGAAACAAGTGTATTGTCAGTTAATTTCAAATATTTATCATTACAAGTACCATTAAAATTATAAAAAGTAAATTTTGTTGATTTCCCTAATCCTTTTACATCACTTTCATAATTTGCATATACATCACAAGTGTTACCTGCTGCATCATTAGTGTTATCATTACATTTTAAGGTAAATGATGTTATTTTTGCATCTGTTAGTTCCTGCTGTGAATGAAATGTACCATGATAATATGTATACTCTACTTGCAATACAGTAGCAATTGAATTTTCATTAATATATGGAGAAATTAATGCATATTCGCATTCTGTTGCTTCTGCTTTATTTTGATTTATAAAAAACGATATAAAAAATATTGATAATATTGTTAAAAACTTAGTTATTTTATTTTTCATAGTAATAAACCTACTTTCCCAATAATATAATAACATAAAATGCAAAAAAAAAGAACATATTTGTTCCTTTTTTATTACTTTTTTATTGCATTACTGGATCATTTGCAATTGTACCATTACTAACTTCAACATCTTTAGCTGCTGACCAACATGTTTTCCATTCAGTATTTCCAACGTATCCCATAACAATACTAACTATAAATGGAACTAAAAATGCGATTACAGCATAAACAATTCTTTTAATGAAAGGTTTTTGTGCTTCCTTCATTTTCTTTTCATCACCAGCAATAACTGCTTTACCAATATCTAAAGTTCCCCATAAAATAAGTGCTACTGGAACTGCAATTTGTAAAATATTTATAACTGTTCTAACAATATGTATTACTTGTAATAAATTTGTATTGCTACATAATCCTGTATTTCCCATTTGATTTCTCCTCCTAACATTTAATTATACTTTTATTTTATAACTATTATTTTGAATTGTCAATTAATTATTAAAATAACTGTAAATAAAT
>UMBT01046921.1_pt1 | contig 16500 bp, 9 predicted proteins | sample 1964001 | NCBI WGS metagenome assembly UMBT01 (sample SAMEA4835945, study PRJEB28245) | human gut metagenome | biome: gut microbiome; material: fecal sample | place: Denmark | collected 2008
ATACAACTACTACTATCGTGCATACAATGCGGACGGAACAATTGATGACAACGAAAGTTCAAAAGTATTTGTCGGAGAATATGCTTCTTCTGACAAGAATACCTTAGCCGGTGCCGTTGCAGAAGCTGCCGTCATGACCGGATTTGAGAACAATTCCGACGTGGTAAGACTCGCCGCTACTGCTCCGTTATTCAACAAAATTCTGACAGACAGCACTTACCGCTGGACTCCGGACTGTATCTGGTTTGATAACAAAAGTGTATGGTATACACCGACCTACTATGTCCAGCAGTTATTTGCAAAATATATCGGTAACAATGTAGTTTCCACAAGCTTTGAAACATATGCCGACGGAAAAGCCGTTTCCCTGATTCCAAGAGGCGGTATCGAAATCGCTACTGCAAATGCAGAGATTACCGTAAAACACGTTACCGTAACTTCAAACAAAACTTCCGAAGTTTTGTTTGAGAGCGATTTCTCAGCCGGACTTCCGGAAAGCTTTGCACTTCTTCCAAATTCCGGGGAAGTAACTTTCGGTGCAGCAGGCATGACCATCCATGCGGGCGGTACACTCAGTGGTATCTATTGCATCCGTCCGGACTGGACAGACTATACTGTAAAAGTCATCGCTTCCAGGGTATCCGGCAATGATGGATTCTATGTGGGTGTCGGTGTAACAGATATCGAATCCGACACAAAGACTGCACTGGAATATGCCATCGCTTATGATTCCGAAGCTACCGGTGTAAAAGTGTACAAGAATGGTGTCGAAGGCTACCGCCTTGGCGACTTCTCTTCCAGCAGCTGTGCCGGCAACCTGCGTGCCGCAAGCTACGAACCAATTAGCTCCGGCAAAGACTATACCATCACCGTAAACTATGGTGCGGATTCCAATGTAAATGACAGCAGAAAACGGTTGATCTGCTCTTACACAGATGGAAGCTTTACCTCCAAAGTTCTTGATTATAAATTGGAAGCATACAACCATGATATCTTCAACTCCGTTACAAAGGACGAAGAACATCTCTATATCAAGCTTGTAAATGCCGATAATTTTGATAAACCGGTAAAACTTTCCATCGAGGATCTTGCATTTGAGTCCTGTGCAAAATGCATTACCATCACAGGCGATGCCACAAAAGCACATGTTCCAAATGTAAATACAAAAGAAAACGAGCCTATCGTTCCTGCAGAATCTGAGATTACATTTACCGATTCTCAGACTACGATTGTTCTTCCGGCAAATTCCGTAACTGCTATTATTGCAGACAGAAAATAAAAGGATATTTCAAGACCGCCAGAGATCCTGGCGGTCTTTTCACATTTTTCGCACTTCTTCATATACTATGATGAATAGATATTTTACTTCTGTTAAAATATCGTATATCTGGAGGAAGAATGGATAATAATTATTTTGGAAATATCTGTTACTGCAGAAAATGTAACGGCATTATCCACACCATAAAAAAAGGCGATACCCTTTATCTGTTAAGCCGTTATTATAATGTACCAATCGGTGAAATCATGAATGCCAACCGCAACATGAATGTTTACAACCTTCATATCGGCGAAGAAATATGCATTCCGGTACAACGCAGTGATATGATGAATGATACCGTCGGTATGCCCATGGATACCATGGAGACCGATGCACCACAGGAAGATTTCGCCGAAATACAGTCAGAATCCGTTGAGGAACCGTTTGATAAAAGTATTCTGATGTCGGATCTGATAAAACAAAAAGACATGACCTTTGAAAAATTTTTAACTCTTATTCAGAATTAATACATTTTTTACTGGTAATATAAGAGGAAAACATTTATACTACTAGAAGAAAACATATGACCGGAGTCTGCATGGCTCCGGCATACCGATATTAACGGAGGTAATAATGAATTTTTTAAACAAACTGGAACGAAAATGCGGACAGTATGCAGTGAAAAATCTGATTAACTATCTGCTAATAGGTTACGGCATAGGTTATATACTGGAACTGCTCAGTCCAGACATCTATTCCGCACTTCAGCTCAGTCCCGCACTGGTTATGAAAGGAGAGGTCTGGAGACTCTTTACCTGGATCCTGACCACCCCGGAATCCTTAGGCTTCTTTACTATCTTTATGTTCATGTTCTATTACTGGATTGGACATACACTGGAAAATTACTGGGGAACATTCCGGTACAATGTATATATGATTTCCGGCTACCTGATTATGACCATCGGGGCAATGTTAATTTATGGCATAACGTATCTTACCAGCGGCGGTACATTTGCCATCAGCCTTTCCATGAGTACTTATTATGTGAACATGGCATCTTTCCTTGCATTTGCGACCTTATTCGGGGATGCACAGGTATTATTCATGTTAATTATTCCGATCAAGATGAAATGGCTTGCCATCGTGGATGCTGTCTATCTTGGCTATGAATGTCTTGCAAATATTGCAAGATATTTCCAGATTACCGGAGATGCCCAGCAGCTTGCCTACTATGCTTTAAATGGATACAGCAGGATAGATATTGCCAATATCTGCTTTTCCAATGCGATCGGCATTATTCTGTCCGTACTGAATTTCCTCATCTTCTTCTTTGCCACAAGGAATATGAAGAAATATTCCCCGCGTGAGGCAAAACGAAGATTTACCTATCAGAAACAGATGCGGAATGCCCAGAGCATTGCTAAACACAAATGTGCCATCTGCGGACGGACAAGTGAGACGAACCCGGAACTTACCTTCCGCTTCTGCTCCAAATGTGCCGGCAATTATGAATACTGCCAGGATCACATCTATACCCATGAACATATAAAATAATCCCTGTGTTCCAGGTATTTTTACTGTTGAAAACAATTTGATTTTATACTATAATATACGGGGCTTGCGTATTGCAGGCCCCGTATATTAAAGGAGAAATACTTATGAGTAAATGTTATAAGCTTGGAATCGATATCGGTTCCACTACTGTTAAAATAGCTATTATTGATGAAGAAAACCGGATTCTTTTTTCTGATTATAAGAGACATTTTGCCAATATTCAGGAAACCCTGAAGGATCTGCTTATCCTTGCAAAAGAACAGTTAGGCAGTATCGAGGTTCATCCGGTTATTACCGGTTCCGGCGGCCTTACACTTGCCGGCCATATGAATGTTCCTTTTGTCCAGGAAGTAATCGCCGTATCTACCGCATTAAACGACTTTGCACCACAGACGGATGTTGCCATTGAGCTTGGCGGTGAAGATGCGAAGATTATCTATTTTACCAATGGTGTAGAGCAGAGAATGAACGGAATCTGTGCCGGTGGTACCGGATCTTTTATTGACCAGATGGCTTCCCTTTTACAGACCGATGCCTCCGGTTTAAATGAATATGCCAAAAACTATAAGGCGATCTACCCTATCGCAGCCCGCTGCGGTGTATTTGCGAAAACAGATATCCAGCCGCTCATCAACGAGGGTGCTACAAAGGAAGATTTATCCGCTTCCATTTTCCAGGCAGTGGTAAACCAGACCATCAGCGGTCTTGCCTGCGGAAAACCAATTCGCGGAAATGTTGCCTTTCTTGGCGGTCCGCTCCACTTCCTGTCAGAATTGAAAGAGGCTTTTATCCGCACCTTGAAACTGACACCGGAGCAGGTCATCGCCCCGGAACATTCCCATCTCTTTGCAGCCACCGGTTCTGCCATGAATTACAAAGAAGAGGTTTCTTTCTCCGTTGACGATCTTATTTCCACTCTGGACAAAGGTGTCAAGATGGATTTTGAAGTAAAACGTATGGAGCCTTTATTTGCATCCGAAGAAGAATACGATGCATTTTCCAGACGTCATGCCGGACATTCCGTCCGCAAAGGCCGTCTGTCCGAATATTCCGGAAACTGCTATCTTGGAATTGACTGTGGCTCTACTACAACCAAAACAGCTGTCGTCGGCGAAGACGGAACACTGCTGTACTCTTTCTACAGCAATAATAACGGGGATACTCTGGGTACAACCATCAAGTCCATCCGTGAAATCTATTCCATGCTTCCGGATAGTGCAAGAATCGCCTACTCTTGCTCAACCGGATATGGGGAAGCCCTTGTAAAAGCTGCATTTTTACTGGACGAAGGAGAAGTAGAAACGGTATCCCATTATTATGCCGCCGCATTTTTTGAACCGGATGTGGACTGCATCCTCGACATCGGTGGCCAGGATATGAAATGTATCCGCATTAAAAATAATACCGTGGATTCTGTCCAGTTAAATGAAGCCTGCTCTTCCGGCTGTGGTTCTTTCATTGAAACTTTTGCGAAATCGCTGAATTATTCCGTACAGGATTTTGCAAAGGCCGCTTTATTTGCGAAGAACCCGACCGATCTTGGCACACGCTGTACCGTATTCATGAATTCTAATGTAAAGCAGGCACAGAAGGAAGGTGCTACCGTTGCCGATATCTCTGCCGGACTTGCCTATTCCGTCATTAAAAATGCTTTATTCAAGGTTATCAAAGTAACGGATGCCAAAGAGTTCGGTAAAAAAGTCGTAGTCCAGGGCGGAACCTTCTACAACGATGCCGTCTTAAGAAGCTTCGAAAAGATTTCCGGTTGTGAGGCTGTACGCCCCGATATCGCAGGTATCATGGGTGCATTCGGTGCTGCATTAATTGCAAGGGAACGTTGCAAAGGCAAAGAGACAACCATGCTGGGTATCGATAAAATTAATGCCATGGAATACTCCACTTCCCTCGCCAGATGTAAGGGCTGTACCAATAACTGTCTCCTTACCATCAACAAATTTTCCGGCGGTCGTCAGTTTATCAGCGGAAACCGTTGCGAAAAAGGTATCGGCAAAGAGAAAAACAAGGATAATGTTCCAAACCTTTTTGCATACAAACTGAAACGTATCTTTGATTATGAACCTTTAACGGAAGATAAAGCCCCACGCGGCACTGTCGGAATTCCGCGTGTCCTGAATATGTACGAAAACTTCCCGTTCTGGGCTGTTTTCTTCCGCAAGCTGGGATTCCGCGTGGTTCTTTCCCCACAGTCATCCAGAAAGATTTACGAGCTTGGTATCGAATCCATTCCGAGTGAATCCGAATGTTATCCTGCTAAACTCGCACACGGACATATCGAATGGCTGATTAAAAATGATATTAAATTTATCTGGTATCCTTGTATTCCTTATGAACGCAACGAAACACCGGATTCCAACAACCATTACAACTGCCCTATCGTTACTTCCTATGCGGAAAACATCAAGAATAATGTCGAAGAACTGGAACAGGAACATATTAAATTCTTAAATCCTTTTATGGCTCTTACAAACGTGGAAACCGTTTCTTCCAGACTGGTTGATATCTTTACGGAAGAATTCAATATTCCAAAGGATGAGATTTTAAATGCTTCCGCCGCAGGCTGGAAAGCCATGGAAGACGCTCGCCGTGACATTATGGCAAAAGGCGAGGAAACTCTGAAGTATCTGGAAGAAAATAACCGTCACGGAATCGTTCTTGCCGGAAGACCTTACCATATCGATCCGGAAATCAACCACGGTATTCCGGAACTGATTACCTCTTACGGTATTGCCGTTCTGACCGAGGACAGTATTTCACATCTTGCAAATGTAGAGCGTCCGCTTATTGTCATGGATCAGTGGATGTACCACTCAAGACTCTATCGTGCGGCAAATTATGTGAAAACAAGGGATGATCTGGATCTTATCCAGCTGAACTCTTTTGGCTGCGGTCTGGATGCCGTTACCTGCGATTGCGTAAATGATATTTTGACAAATTCTGGAAAAATATATACCGTATTAAAAATTGATGAAGTAAATAATCTTGGTGCGGCAAGAATAAGAATCCGCTCCTTGATCTCTGCCCTGCGTGTCCGTAAGGAGAATCATATACAGCGGAAAATCCGGCCGGCAAATGTCGAAAAACAGGAATTTACAAAGGAAATGCGTGATGAGGGATATACCATCCTTGTACCGCAGATGACACCTATTCACTTTGATTTACTCGGACCGGCCTTAAAAGCCTGCGGACTGAATATCGTGATGCTGCAGTCCGATACGGACAGCCCTGATTATAAGGAAAAATGCCGGAATGCCGTTGATATCGGATTAAAATATGTAAATAATGATGCCTGCTATCCTTCCCTGATTGTTGTCGGTATGATGATGGATGCCGTTCTTTCCGGTAAATACGATGTAAACAAGCTTGCTATCATCATGACACAGACGGGCGGTGGCTGTCGTGCTTCTAACTATGTTGGATTTATCAGGCGTGCCTTACAGAAAGCCGGATATCCTCAGATTCCTGTTATCTCTTTAAGTGTACAGGGACTTGAGTCCAACAGCGGATTCCAATACACCCCTGAAATGGTTGTAAAAGGAGTACAGGCTTTGATATACGGGGATGTCTTTATGCGCTGCCTGTATCGTATGCGCCCATATGAAATCAATGCGGGAAGTGCGGATGAATTACATGAAAAATGGAAAACCACCTGTATCCGCCAGCTTGAAAAACCTGGTTTCCATATGGGTGAATTCCGAAAAAACCTTACCGCTATTATTGAAGAGTTTGACCGGCTTCCAATCCATGAGGACATGAAGAAGCCGCGTGTCGGCATCGTTGGTGAAATCCTTGTAAAATTCCTTCCGTCTGCCAATAATTATCTGGTAGAACTCTTAGAGGCGGAAGGTGCGGAAGCCGTCATGCCTGATTTGCTTGACTTCTTCTACTACTGTTTCTATAACAGTAATTTCAAAGCGGATTACCTTGGAATGAAGAAAAAGGCAAAACATCTTGCAAATCTCGGAATCTCTGCCCTGAATTATATCCGCAGGCCTGTCATCAAAGCCTGCAAAAAGAGCAAGCACTTTACTCCGCCTTCGGATATCCGTGAACTTGCAAAAATGGCAGAACCTATTGTATCTCTTGGAAACCAGACCGGTGAGGGATGGTTCCTGACCGGCGAAATGCTGGAGCTGATTCATACAGGTGTTCCTAATATTGTCTGCGCCCAGCCGTTTGGCTGCCTTCCAAACCATGTGGTTGGAAAAGGTGTTATTAAAAACCTTAGAAAACAATATCCAAAAGCAAATATTGTTGCCGTAGACTATGATCCTGGTGCCAGCGAAGTAAACCAGTTAAACCGTATCAAGTTAATGCTTGCTACCGCAAATAAATTATTATAAATCGGGTAGGAGGTAAATAAAATAATTATTTACCTCCTACCCGATTATTCTGTTTATTTATTCTGCTTTTTTCTTTTTCTTTAATGACACTGCCACAATTCCAAGTGAAACGGCTGCAGCTGCGGCAAGCGGTGCAACTGGTGCGGTATCACCTGTCTTTGTGCTTCCATCTGCTGCCTTGTTTTCACCCTTTGCTGTTGTTGTATCATTCTTTGCTGTCTGGCCAATCTGTCCGGCTGTTGTGCTGTTTCCGGCATTGTCATTCTTTCCGGCATCATTATCTTTCCCGGCAGTATCGTTTTTTCCAGTGCTGTCATCCTTTCCGGTAGCATCGTCTTTTCCGGTGCCGTCATCCTTTCCGGTAGCATCGTCTTTTCCGGTGCTGTCATCTTTTCCTCCATCATCCGGTGTTGTTTCCGGCATATATACCTTGATATAGGAAAGATTCAGGCATTTTGTTGCATCCGGTGATGTTACATCAAGATTTAATTCACCATCTGTTACCGTTACATCTGCAGTTACCGCTGTATTTGTACCTGCCTTTTCAATCACGGTATTTCCTTCTGCTGATACGATAGGATCCTTTGAAACGCCCCATGGATCTGCGAAATACATTTCTACCTTATAAGTTCCGTCCGGCACTTCAAACGCATAGCTTAATTTTCTGTCCATGCCGCTTTCCCACTGATTCTTTGTATAACGGTTTGTCAATGTCTTATCACTTTCATCCGTTATCGATGTATTGGTTTCAAAGGTCCATGTATTATCCGTAAATACTGCATTCGTCATAGCTGGATTGTTTGTTACCTCTCCATTCTTTAATGGATTTGATATGGTATCTACAATTCCCCATTTCTTTCCGGTTACCGGATCGACTCCATATGCCTGGTCTGTCACACCATTATATACACCGAATAAATCGCCCTCTGACAATGTAGTTACATCGTAGTCACCACAGTTTACAAAGTATGCAAGCTTCTTATCAGCATCTTCCCTGCTGTCCGCATCCGTTTCCTTCTGAATATTTACTGTATAATCCTCGGATGTTTCCATATCTTCTGCATAAACAGTATAGGTCAGTGTAATAAAGTTATTTTTGCTTAAATCTACGGTGTATGGCTGTGTTTCTTTTACAACAGCACCATTTACTCTTACATATCCGTACTCCGAAGCAATTTTTGCTGTCAAATCAACACTTGTAACATCCTTGCCTACGGAAATAGTATAACTCTTATCGTCTGCTTTTGTTACGGTTCCTTCAGATGAAGTTAATTCAAGGCTGGTATCTGTGCTGTATGCTTTTGTCATATAGATGAAATTGTATACGGCTGCGGAATCTTCATCTGCTTTTCCACTTTCAAACTTCACATCTACCTTAGTCTTATCACCGATCATATCTGCTGATACCGGAATTCTTACGGTATACTCATCGGTATCGGAAACGGCTGCCCTTGTCTTTGAGAAGGAAAGAACTTCATCATAAACAACGCTGCCATCAACAGAGATTTTAATGGATTTTCCTTCATCTGCACCGCGGAAGGTTACTTCAAGCACATTGTCCTCATTCGGAGCAGTCTTCATTGTATAAATGAAATATCCGCCTGCCTTCGCATATCTGCTTGTTCCATCGGATGTCTGTCCGACAGAATTGCTTTCCTGCATATTATGATCTTCATCATTTTCATACTGACCATAACCAGGCTGTACTACATCCTGCTTTGCATTTTCAAATCTTGCAGTTTCTTTGTCCTTTAAGTACTTTGTTACATTAAATGCACCTGAATTTGCTGTGTAGTTAAAGTAAATTCCATATCTCTGTGTATGTTGGCTGTAATGCGGTATAAAAGTAAGATTTGCATCCGTATTCTCCAGAGTCCATTCGAGTTCGCCCTCTGTTTTTACAAGATTGCTGTTAATATTCTTCATAAAGTCGCTTACAGAACCGTTCAGAACAGAGATATTCTCCGTACCATCACTAATATATTCTTCTTCAATTAATTTGGAAGCCGGAATGGATACGCTTACACCTGTGGTTGTCTGCTTCATATCTGTGCTTCCAAGCTCTGCACTTAATACGATCGGACCATATTTGAATGCGTATACACTCTCGCCATCCGGAAGGTTATATGCCTTGATTTCCATTGGAAGTGTAATCTCTACTTCATCCCCGTCATTCAGCCCGGAAACCACTGCATAGCCGGCTTCATTCTGGTATTCTGCTTCAACTCCGTTGACGGTTATGGTTGCATCTGCTGCCAGCCAGTCAGGAAGACGGAAGCCGACAGAACTATTTATACTTTCAGAACCATCCAGTGTATTTACCACAAACTGCACGGTATCACTTTCCGGAATATCTGCTGTCTGTGTAATCTTAATATTCTTTGAAGTGTCAGTAAGTACAGAGCTTAAATACTGATTTACAAGCACTTTATCCTCGGTCCTGTAATAAATGGCATTGCCAAGCTTGGTAAAGTTTTCCATACCACTTCCGGTACAGCACCAAAAACTCTGTGTTTCCGTTCCGTATACCTTAAAATATCCGGATGCCATCGGCTGGAAATAAGTTGTCATGCCTGTCTCTGGATTCTGGGCAGAAAGAATGGTATTATAGAAGGTATTTTCATAGTAATCTGCATATTTCTTATCACCGGTTACCATGTATAATGCCTTTGCAAGCTTTAACATATTATAAGCATTACAGGTCTCACAGTTACAGTTTGTTCTCTCTGCATCCAGCACATGATCCGCACCGAAATGCTCCCATTCACTGTTATCACCGGTAATATAGGTATGATTCTCCAGTACCATATCGAAAAACTTCTCTGCGTAAGTCAGATATGCGCTGGCATCAACTTCTTCTCCTTTGATTACCTTTCCGTTTGTTGTCACATAGCGGTTGATTGCCCCCAGAAATTTCGGAATCGTTGTATTTGCATGCTTGTTGTTCAATGCATTATCCGCACCTGCCGCTACGGTCTTAAACAGGCTGTCCTCGTCAAATACATGTGCTGCTACTGCATATTTATCATTCTGTGTAACTGCATATAATTCATACAGGCAATCGTTCATTCCGCCGTATTCAATGCCAAGCACACGGTTTCTTGTTGCCGTATCCCATCCGGCTGCCCTGTCATAAATCCAGTCGCTCAGTGCTTCTGCGGTTTCCAGTGCAGTCTGATTTCCGGTATATTTATAAGTATCTACAAGTCCTGCCAGTATCTTATGCATGGTATACCATGGTACCCATGACTGTGTTCCGATATTGGTAAGACCTTTTTCTACATTGTCAAACTGTGCTTCCGGATTGGATTTATCCGGTAATGTTGCACCAAAGATGTAACCGGTTCCCAGTGCGTCCTGGCATTCTTTTAATCCGTCAATGATATATTCGAGTTTTTCCGCTACTTCTGCTTTTCTTTCATCCGTATCCGGAAGCTCTGCAACTGCCTGTGCCATAGCTGTCAGATAATGTCCCATGGTATGTCCGCCAATTAAGGTATTCTCCCATCCGTCATATCTGGTTGCACCCTGCATATCCAGTCCTGCTGTTTCCCTGAATCCTGCAAGCAGTCTGTCACTGTCAAGGGAAAGCATATATGTAATATCTTTTTCCTCCGCATTTGTCAGGTATGCGTCTGTAACATCCACATCGGAAAGGTCATATGCTGCAATTCCTTCGATGGTTTCATCCGCATTATCATCATCGCCCGGTGTTACATCCGGTGTTGTCACGTCGCCAAAATAAATCTTAATATAGGAAAGATTGATACATAAAGATTCGGAAGTAATATCCAGATTCAACTCGCCATCTTTTACTTCTACCACTGCCTGTTCTGCAGTGCCTGCGATTGCACCATTGATGACTACATTACCTTCAGCTTCAACATCCGGTGTCTGGGAAACGCCCCACGGATCTGCAAAATACATCTCAACCGTATATGTACCGTTTGGAAGTTCAAATGCATAATGTAAATTTCTTGCAATTCCATTTTCAAACTGGTTCTTTGTGTACCGGTTTGTTGACTTCTTATCTGCACCATCCGCAATCGCTGCATCCGTCTCAAACGGCCATGTATTATCTGTATAAGCTGCATCTGTGATTGCCGCATTCGGTGCTGTTCCGTTCTTAAGAGGATTTGAAACAGAATCTACAATACCCCATTTCTTACCTGTTACCACATCTGCCTGATATGCCTGATCTGTTACACTGTTATACTGACCAAACAAATCGCCTGCTGATAAGGTTGTTACATCATAGTCACCGCAATCTACAAAATAAGCAAGTTTGCTGTCAACATTTGTTCTGCTCTCCTCTGCATGAACAGATAACGGAGCCCAGTTCACGGACTGGACACCCATAGCAGATATTAATGCCAAAGCAGTTCCTTTCATCACATTCTTCTTCATAATGATTCTCCTTTTTTACTGTTTTGTGAAATATGCCTTCTTTTCCGTTCCACTTTCCTTACTTTACCACAATTTTTCACAATAATCACTACCAAAAAGTCTGAATAAGTGTAAAAAGGTTAGATTGTAACTCACAATCTAACCTTTTTACTAAATATTTTCTATCTGCCAATCAATTGGCTGTATGCCATTCTCTTCTAAAAATGCATTTGCCCTGCTGAAATGTCTGCATCCGAAAAAACCACGATATGCGGATAACGGACTTGGATGTGGTGCTTTTAACAGGAGATGCTTCGGATTATTAACGGAAGCCGCCTTATTCTGTGCCGGCTTTCCCCAAAGCATATATACAATCGGTCTGTCCTGTGTATTTACCGCCTGAATCACGGCATCCGTAAATTTTTCCCAGCCAATCCCCTGATGCGAATTTGCCTGGTGTGCTCTCACCGTCAGAACGGAGTTGAGCATTAAAACACCCTGTCTTGCCCATTTCTCCAGATATCCGTTATTTGGAATGTAGCATCCCAGATCATCATGAAGTTCTTTGTAAATATTAACCAGTGAAGGTGGTATCTCCACATCCGGCTTTACAGAGAAACACAGTCCATGTGCCTGTCCGTAATTATGATACGGATCCTGCCCGATAATTACTACTTTTACCTCGGACAACGGGGTAAAATGAAACGCATTAAAAATATCGGCCGCCGGGGGAAATACCTGGGTACTATGATACTCATCCAGTACTTTTTTATATAACTGTGCATAATATGGCTTCTTAAACTCTTCCTGCATGGCTGGAAGCCAGTCATTTGCTAATCCAGACATAATCTTACCGGTACTCCTTTTTGATGAAGATAATTCTTTAGTTGCTTAATCTCCAGTTCTTTGTAATGGAATAAAGATGCCGCCAGTGTCGCATCCGCCTTGCCTGCCGTCAGTGCATCGTAAAAATGCTCCTCCGTACCGGCACCGCCCGATGCAATTACCGGTATACTTACATTTTCAGCAATGGTTCTTGTCAGTTCAATATCATAACCGGCTTTTGTTCCGTCGCAGTCCATACTGGTCAGAAGAATTTCCCCTGCTCCGAGCCGGTTCACTTTCATTGCCCATTCCACGGCATCCAGTCCGGTATCAATACGGCCTCCGTTTTTATATATATTCCAGCCTCCGCCCGGTCTTCTTTTGGCATCGATGGCGACAACCACACACTGGCTGCCGAATTTGTCCGCCGCCTGTGCAATCAGATCCGGATTGTTAATTGCTGCCGAATTTACGGATATTTTATCTGCACCTTCACGGAGCAGTTCCTTAAAATCATCAACCGTCCGTATTCCGCCGCCGACCGTAAATGGAATAAAGACATTTTCCGCAACCCGTCTTACCATATCGACAACGGTTTTTCTTGCATCAGAAGAAGCTGTAATATCCAGAAATACAAGCTCATCCGCACCGGCTGCATCATAAGCTTTCGCAACCTCTACCGGATCACCTGCATCTTTCAGATTCACAAAATTGATTCCCTTTACCACACGGTTATTATTAACATCCAGACATGGAATAATTCTTTTTGTATACATCTTATTCTCCTTTGTTCTATAATGCCGCAAAATTCTTTAATATCTGCAAACCGGTTTCCCCACTTTTCTCCGGATGAAACTGGCATGCAAATATATTATCTTTTTCTACAGATGCATGAACCTTTGTCCCGTAGTCAATCGTCGCCCTGACAATGGATTCTTCCTCTGCATGAAGATAATAGGAATGTACAAAATAAACAAAGGAATGATCCGGAATCCCGCGGAATAATCTGCCATCATTGCACAAATCCAGGGAATTCCATGCAATATTCGGTATTTTAAGGGAATCTGCTTCCGGAAGTCTTAAGATCCTTCCCTTTAACAGTCCCAGTCCACTGACTCCAGGACTCTCCTCACTGCTTTCAAACAGAAGCTGGAGACCGAGACAGATCCCCAGAAAAGGAATCTGTCTGTCTGCGACATCATAAATCGTATTGATCAGCTGATAGGATTTCAGCTTTTCCATCGCATCCCCAAAACTTCCCACTCCGGGCAAAACCACTTTATCCGCTGCGAGAATCTCATCCCTGTCCCGTGAAATAATAACATCTTCGCCGATGTATTTCATTGCCTTTTCCACACTACGGAGATTCCCGGCATCATAATCAATTATCGCTATCATCTGTCTGTGCATCCTTTCTCTCTGCCTGACCGGCTATTTCTGCCACCCTCTTTGAGTATGCTAGCTTCTTGCCACCCAGATTGATTTCCCTCGCTTCACTCTCAGTAATGCCGTATACATCCTGAAGTGCCGTATCAATCCAGGTAAGTGCCTGACTCAAATCATTATAGCAATTATATTCATCCCTGGCAATATCCTTATATTTATCAAACATACGGACTCCATTTAACAGGGAATCCAGAGCATCCGTGTAATTTCCAATCTTAATCAGTTCCGCATAGGAACGGTAATTTGCATATACCTGCATAACGGTATTTACCTGTCCGTAGAAATATTCATCATCCTTTTTAATATCCAGATGATACAGTTCATCATATGCCTGTCCGTATTTCTGGTTTACATAATAGGTTGTTGCATTGCTGATTCCTGTTTGGTACTGATAATAAGAGCCACCAAACAACACCCCCAGAACCATCAGTGCACCTACGGATAATAAAAATATCAGAAACGGAATCGGTACTTTGATGATTTCCTCCGGACCTTTCTGCTCTTTTGGCTTCTTTTCCTTCTTCGGCTTCTTTGGTTTTTTCTGTTTTGGCTTTTTCTGTTTCTTCGGCTTCTTTTTCTTTTCTTTCTTCTTCTTTTTCTTCTTTTTGTCCTCGGCAGGCTGTTCTTCCTCCGGTTCATCGGTTTTCTCCGGAATATCATCCAAGCCCTCTCCAAGCCCGAGATCACTGATTAAAGAATTAATGCTCTCTGTCTCATCTTCCGGTGCAGCCCCTGGGGTTCCTTCCGGCTGTCCTTCCACCTGCGGTGTATTTTCTTCCGCTTCTTCTGACGTATTCTCTTCTGAACCGGTTGCTTTCTCCTGTTCGTCCGCCTTCTCCGGTAAAGCTTCTGCTTCCTTCTGACCATTCTGCATCAAATCAAGGGCAAGATCAACTTTTTGTTCTTCTGCGGTATCTTCTCTTTTCTTCCTTCCAAAGAGTTTCCTCTTCTTTTTCTTCTTCTTTGAAGAACGGTCATTTTTCTCCAGATCCTCGATCCCGGCGGTATCTTCTCCGGCATTTTCCGGTGTAACTCCCAGAATGTCATATAATCCCATCATATCATCTTCTGGTGATTCCGGGGTCCCTTGTTGTTCCCCTGATTCTGGGGTTCCTTGTTGTTCCCCTGATTCATGGGTCCCTTGTTGTTCCTCTGATTCCGGATTTCCTTGCGGTTTCTCTGATTCCGGGGCATTTTGCTGTTCCCCACTTCCTGCTTTCTTCTCTGCCGCACGATTATTCTCTATATCTTCCTGCTTTTTCAATCCTTCTTTTGCGACCTTCTCCGGCAGTCTGCTACTTTCACTCTGGGACGGATCTTTCATCCAGCCTTTTTCAATATTGCTGAAAAAATCATCATCGGAGCCAGCCAGTTCTTTCAAATCGTCTCTAAAAATATCATCTGGTATCTCTTCTCCGCCATCATTTTTTAAAACAGAATTTAGTAAATTATCAAGATAATCTTCTTCTGCTGCATTATTCTGCTTTGGCATCTTTTTCCTCCCTATAAACTTACTCTTTCTGAATTATTCTCTGTTATTTCCTTAAGAAAATCTTTACTGTTTCGCTGAACAGAAAAAGATTTTTCTTTTATTTCTTCTGCAATCTGTGGAAATTGTTCATTTACTCTTACAAAAACTGCTTTTTGATTCAATGCTGCAACTTTCTCAAACGGCCACCTTATAACAGATGGAAAGCGAAATCCAACTCCTAATTCAAGAATACAGATATTCTTATTCAATGTTCCGGTCAGCCACATCTGGTATCTTTTCCAGCTCTCCAGATAACCCTGTTCGGAATAACATTCCCTGCCTATCAGATTCGGCACTAAAACAGCATTGCAATGAGGGCAGGCAGGAGACAGTTCCTTCTGTTGCTGTAAATCGCTGATCTGCCACACTTCATCCGAACACTCACCACTGCACTGGAACTTCATTCTTGTCCCAAATGGTGCTGTTACCCTTCCTTTGTCCATGCCTGAACAGAAAATAAAATCATCATTACACATGGTTACAATGAAATAATTTTTATTTTTCACAAGCTGCACAAGCCTGTCATAGATTTCAAAATGTTCTCTGATTTCCTGTGTACTTTTTTCTTCCAGCTGTTTCAGATAACAACAGGAATTCTGATAATCCTCTGCCCGGATCTGTTCTTCCGGATATGCAAATTCTTCTCCGATTCCGATAAGAAGCATATCTGCATTTTCCACGGTCTTCTTTATCTGCTGCAATGTAGATTCTGAACCCACTCCTGTATCCTCCAAATTTATAACTTATTCGTTTTCTTCCGTACCTTTTCCAAGCAGTTTATCAATTACCTGTACAAGACTTCCGATTTCAGGTTTTGAAAGCTGGTAATCTGCTCCCAGAGCATGACCTTTTGCACGCATTTCATCATTTACAAGTGATGAAAAAATAACTAATGGAATGGACTTTAATTCCTCATCGGATTTTACCAGTTTTGTAAGACGGTGTCCATCCATAACCGGCATCTCGATATCGGTTATGATACAGCTTACTTTCTCTGTCGGATTGCCTTCCTTCTTAAACTTCTCCAGCTGTTTCCATGCTTCATCACCATTTGCGGTACGAATCAGGTTTGTATAACCGGCTTTCTTTAAAGAATCACTGATCAACTGGCTTAATAATGGGGAATCCTCCGCCATCAG
>UMBT01056571.1_pt1 | contig 16435 bp, 17 predicted proteins | sample 1964001 | NCBI WGS metagenome assembly UMBT01 (sample SAMEA4835945, study PRJEB28245) | human gut metagenome | biome: gut microbiome; material: fecal sample | place: Denmark | collected 2008
TGTGGACAGATTGTATGAGAGAAACCGCTGTAAGGAACCCGGAGAGTGACTGGACGGCCAGGATGTCTGCCTGCGCCTTGACATCTCGCCGCGTACCCTGCAGACTCTCCGCGATACCGGACGGCTGGCGTTCACCCGCCTCCAGCGCAAGTTCTATTACAAGCCCGGGGATGTGGAGAAGTTGATGGTCTACGTCGGCATCAGACGCAAGGAGAAGGAGGTGAGAGAAAGAAGGAAGAACGGAAACCTTTAAAGAGCGGAAGAGATGGAAGGCATTATCGACAAGGAGAACGAACGTGTCCGCAGGTTCTTTGCCCTGCTGGACGACATGGAGAAAAAAGTGGAACGTCTTGCCCGTGACAACCGTCCTCCCTTCAACGGGGAACGGTTCCTGACCGACAGGGAGCTTTCCGGGATGTTGAAGATCAGCCGCAGGTGCCTGCAGGATTACAGGGACCAAGGACGGATTCCCTATATCCAGCTTGGCGGGAAGATCCTGTACAGGCAGTCGGACATTGAGAGGCTGCTGGAGGAGAACTATCACCCTGCATTGGTATAATATCGTATTTAAGTTTAAGGATTGTCGCCGGAATTGCATTTACGATTCCGGCGGCAGTTTTTATTTAGCCTGCGGCTTCCTTGCCGGCCGCGGGCTTTCTTCTTTCCATCAGCCGGTTCATGTCCGAGGATATCTTCCGGTCGGTGACCTGGGCGTAGACCTGCGTGCTGTCGATGTTCGTGTGGCCCATCATCCTGGCGATGCTCTCTATCGGAATACCTGCGGTCAGTGTCAGGGTCCCGAACGAATGCCGGGCCATGTGGAACAGAACCCACAAAGCAGCCGCCAGCAAACAGGTAACAACGAAACGTAACCCGTTTGAAATGAGCGGTTTTTCATTATTCTGCCAGATGCCGGAAACGCAACGGAGTGCGGAATATTGAGCCATTTCAGTTACCAAGCCGTTAGCCGTCAGTTACCGAAGCAAGGACAGGTAACGCACGGAAAATGAAATTGTTGCAAGCCCGTGCCGATTGCGCTGATACGCACCGTTCTGCAAATCAATGGACGCTTACTCATAAGTTAATTTTGCAACAAAAACAGTAAGCGTATGGAAGTTGAAAAATTCAAGGTGCTGCTTTACCTGAAAAAGAGCGGAACGGACAAGTCGGGCAAAGCCCCGATAATGGGAAGGATAACGGTGAACCGCACGATGGCGCAGTTCGGATGCAAGCTGTCGTGCAGACCGGAGTTGTGGAACGCGAGGGAAAGCCGTCTGGACGGTAAGAGCCGCGAGGCGGTGGAAACCAACGCTAAACTGGACAAGCTGCTGCTTGCGGTCAATGCGGCGTTTGACACATTAGTGGAGCGCGGGCAGGACTTTGACGCTACGGCGGTCAAGGACTTGTTTCAGGGGAGCATGGACACGCAGATGACCCTGCTTCGGATGACCGACCGCATCTGCGAGGACTTGAAGGCGCGTATCGGCATTGACCGTGCCAAAGGAACTTATCCCGGCTATTACTACATGAGAAAGAGATTGGGCGAGTTCATCCAGTGGCAGTTCAAGACGAAGGACATCGCTTTCGGACAGCTTTCCGAACAGTTCATCCACGATTACCAGAACTACGTCATGGACGTGAAAGGTCTGGCGGTGGATACCGTGCGACATTACCTCGCCATCTTGAAAAAGGTATGCCGCATCGCCTACAAGGAGGGATATGCCGAAAGGTGTTTCTTTGCCAATTTCACCCTGCCCAAACAAATGGAACGTACTCCGAGGGCGTTGAGCCGTGAGGACTTCGAGAAGATACGCGACGTGGAGATACCCGCATGGCGCACCACGCACATCCTTGCCCGTGACCTCTTCCTATTTGCCTGCTATACTGGAACCGCCTATGCGGATGCGGTGAGCGTTACCCGTGAGAACCTCTACACGGACGATGAGGGAAACCTCTGGCTTAAATACCGCCGCAAGAAGAACGAGCTTCGGGCAAGCGTGAAGCTGTTGCCCGAAGCACTCGCCCTGATTGAGAAATACCATGACGACAGCCGTCCGACATTGTTCCCGATGATACACCATCCTAATATGAAACGGCACATGAAAGCCCTTGCCGTCCTTGCAGGGGTAAGCGGAAGCTTATGCTACCATCAGGCACGCCACTCCTTCGCCTCGCTGATTACGCTGGAAGCCGGAGTGCCGATTGAAACCATCAGCCGGATGCTGGGTCATTCCGACATCCAGACCACACAGGTCTATGCCCGTGTCACCCCGAAGAAGCTCTTTGAGGACATGGACAGATACATCGAGGCGACCAAAGACTTGAAACTTGTTTTGTAACCAATTAAAATCAGAATTTCATTATGCGCAGTACATTTTCCATATTACCGTACATCAACCGTAACAAGGTAAAAGCTGACGGCACGACCGCCGTCCTCTGCCGCATCACCATAGACGGCAAGAGTTCCACGATAACCACCGGCATCTATTGCAGACCGGAGGACTGGAACAGCAGCAAGGGAACCATCCGTACCGTCCGCGAGAACAACCGCTTGCAGGAGTTCAAGAAGTCCGTCGAGCTTGCCTATGAGGATTCGTTGAAGAAACAGAACGTGGTGAGTGCCGAACTGCTCAAAAATGCGCTGGCAAGGAAAGCCGTCATCCCCACCAAGCTGCTGCAGATGGGCGAAAGGGAGCTTGAACGGTTGCTTGCCCGTTCAAAGGAGATAAACTCCACATCGACATACAGGAACTCCAAATACTACCAAAAATATCTGACGGACTTCCTTACCTCACAGGGTAAGGATGATATGGAGTTCGCTGACATCACGGAGGAGTTCGGCAATGCTTATAAAGCCTTTCTGAAACGCTACAAGAACTTCGGACCGTCACAGATGAACAAGTGCCTGTGCTGGCTGAGCAAATTGGTATATCTTGCCGTAGATTATGAGATACTCCGTGCCAACCCGTTGGAGGACATGGAATACGAGAAGAAGCCCGCGCCGAAGCACAGGCACATCAGCCGTGCGGAACTGAAAGCCATCCTTGAAACCCCGATGCTCGACCCGTTGCAGGAACTTGGGCGCAGGGCATTTTTGTTTTCAAGCTATACGGGCTTGGCGTATGTGGACATCATGCTGCTCCATCCGCACCATATCGGCACGACGGCGGACGGCAGGCGTTACATCCGCATCAACCGCAAGAAGACCAACGTGGAGGCGTTCATCCCCCTGCATCCGATAGCGGAGCAGATACTCGACCTCTACAACACGACCGACGACACGAAGCCCGTGTTTCCGCTTCCGAGCCGTGACGAGATGTGGTTCGAGATACACGAGTTGGGCGTGGCGATAGGACGGAAAGAAAACTTGTCCTACCATCAAAGCAGGCACTCGTTCGGAACTTTCTTGATTTCGGAGGGCATACCCATTGAGAGCATCGCCAAGATGATGGGGCACTCAGGCATAAAGACCACCCAGCGGTACGCGGAGGTGACTGACAAGAAGATTTCAAAGGACATGGACAACCTGATGGCGGTCAGAATGATGTACGGAACGGGCAAATGGTACAAAAGACAAGAACTGCCAAAAGAAACAAACATTGATAATGAATAATATGAGGCATGACAATGGAACGGGGAATAATCACAATCACAGAAAACGGGGCGGTTGCCATGCCGACCGCTCCCGTCTGGATGACGCAGCAGGAAATGTCCGATGCGTTCAATGTGTTCGGCTGCCACATCCGCAAGGCTGTCCATGCCATATACAAGAATGGCGAATTGTTGGAAAGCGAAACGAAGCGGTACATCAGGCAGGACAACGGGATAAACTACGATGTTTACAGCCTTGAAATGGTGATAGCCGTTTCCTTCAAGTTAAGAGGTCGGGAAAGCATGGCTTTCCGGCGGTTCATCATGGGCAGGCTGACCATGAACAACAGACAGTCCGTCAACCTTTTCTTTTCGCTCTCCCCGTCACGTGGAAAGAGAGCGGGAAATTGAGCAGACCTCAGACGGCGTATGAGATACCCTCAAACGGCGTGTAAGGCTATCTCTTACGCCGTTTGAGGGTAACACCGTTTTACAGGGGATTTCCGTCAGCCTATCTGAACGCTTCCCGGTAATTGGCGGCAAGCATACTTTCGATGTCTGATTCCTTGTACAGAATCTTGCCGCCCAACTGGTAATAGGACACCACCCCGTTGTTGCGGTAATCCTGCAAGGTGCGTCGGCTCACTTTCAGCCGTGCCGACACCTCCCTGTCCGTCAGGAAGCGTTCACCTCCCAATGTCGGACGGCTGTTTGCCATAAAGTTCTCGATGCCGTCCAGAAGACGGTCAAGGCTGTCGCCGAACTCGGCGACAAGCGCATGGTTCTTGGTAATCATTTCACTCATTGTTACGTTGGATTTAGTGGTCATTTAAATATCAAATACTTTTGGTCGCACGTTTGTTCCCCACAGGCTTGACGATGCGCAGCACATCTTCCGGTCGGTAAAACACCTTGTGGTTTATCTGCGAATAAGCCAGCGTGCCGTTGTCACGCAGCGTCTGCAAGGTGCGCGGACTGATGTTCAACTGTTGGCAGACCTCTTGGTTGTCCATCCAACGGTTTAATGACTTGCTGCCTTGCTTGGCAAGGAGTTCGTTCACACGGTCTGAGAAACGGCTGAACTTCGTCGTCATTTCCTCAAACGCCTCTTTCTGAAAAATCAATACTTCCATTGTCAATACTGTTTTTAATGTTGATACTCGATTTTGGACGCAAAGTAAATGAGCATTACGCATCAAACGATGGGTTGGCACAATCGTGGCAGCTTGTGGCAGGGAGTGGCGTTATCCGCCGACCCCGTGACGGCTGTTCCAAGCGTCCGTGATGCAAAGAAAAGCGAAGTCCGGCACAATCCAACCGCTTCGCACCTGCGTGGCAGCATTTGGCATCGGTGTGGTAGCCTGTGGCGTTCTTCAAGCTCAAATAAGCCTGCTAATAAATTAGAGCTTGTTTAGAATGAAGTATGACTTTGTTTTATGGAATACGATTGACTTAAAGAAACAGGAGTATCCATTGGGGCAAAGTTTTTATGGGAGCAGGTTTGTGTTTCGGGCGTACCGAAACGGCTTGCTCCCCATGTTTTGGAAGACGCAAAATCCCTAAAAATAGGTATTGCCCGACAATTTCAAGCCTTGTACCTTTGCATAAAAATAAAAAACAGACATTGTTCATTATAAATGCAAGTGCTGAAAGAGGACATACGGGGTCGGATATTGACGATTGCCAGGCAGCAATTCGAGAAGAAAGGCTATTCCAAAACTTCCATGCGCGAAATAGCGGAGTTAGCTGGGGTTGGTGTCGGGAATATCTATAACTACTTCACAAGCAAAGATGAATTATTCCATGAAGTGGTCCGTCCTGTTTTGTGCGCTTTGGAAGCCATGCTGCAAGAACACCACGGCATACGGGGCGAAGATATTATGATGATGCGGTCGGAAAAATACCTGAAATCCTGCATTGACGAATATGTTTCGCTTATAGACAAACACCGTTCGCTAATGGAAATACTGTTGTTCCGTGCGCAAGGTTCTTCATTGGAACGCTTCCGTGAGAATTATACCGACCGTTCCACGGAATTGGTTAAGGCGTGGTTCGCGTCCATGCAGCGGAAACATCCCGAAATCAATACGGCTGTGTCCGATTTTATCATTCATTTGCATACGGTATGGATGTTCACGATGTTCGAGGAACTATTGATGCATTCCGTACCCCGGCAAGAAATGGAGGCTATTTTGCACGATTATATCCTGTTTGAAATCCAAGGTTGGAGGGCTATTATTAAGATATGAACAGACAACGTACATACGAACATTCAACCGCATCAGAACGGTTGGCAAGGAGGAAATCTTCACGGAGGTTTCCTCCTTTTTTTATGAACAATTCTGAATATCGTTCACTATTAAATATCCCAAAATATGAAACAGAAATACGAGTTTAAGAGCATTGTAGCGGAAACATTGCTTATTCCGCTATACATGAGAGCCAAAGAAAGCAGCCGGAATAATCCCATCCTATATGACAAGACTGCGGAATGGCTGGCGGACAGTTTGGAATACGATTATTCCCAGTTCGACGGGGCAAAGTTGAGCGAAGTGGGATGTGTGGTGCGTGGATGGTATTTTGATTGCGCCGTGCGCCGATTTATTAAGACACATTCGCATCCGGTCGTGGTCAATGTGGGATGTGGACTGGATACCCGTTTCCAGCGTATCGGAAGTCAGAAAGCAGTCTTTTATGATTTGGATTTGCCTGAGGTCATTGCTCTACGGCGGGAATTGATACCCGAACAGCCGGACAATGTCTATATTGAAGCGTCTTTGTTGGAGACCGACTGGATGGATGACTTGCGTCGGAAGCATCCCGATGCAGAATTTATCTTCATCGTGGAGGGGGTACTGATGTACTTCTACGAGAAGCAAGTAAAAGCCTTCCTGCATCACGTGGCAAGCCGTTTCGGGGGAGGTGAATTGTGGTTTGACGTGTGCGGCACGATAATGAGCCGACATGGTGTGAAGCCCGATTCGCTCCGCAAGCACGAGGCTCAAATCCGTTCCGGCATAAGCAACGGGCATGTGGTGGAACAATGGGAACCGTCTTTAAAGCTCATTGAACAGGCTAACTACATGAAGTTCTTCCGTTCACGCTGGGGATTTTTCTTCGGACAGATATTGGGGCGCATCCCTTGGCTTTGCTACAAATTCAGTTCATTGCTCGGATATAAAATCACATCAAAATAGTGTAATAATAATGGAAAAGTCAAAAAAGAAAAAAGGTTTGTCCCGTCTGTTCGAGATAGCGGGACAAAGGAAAGGCCTGCTTATATTGGCAGGTCTGCTGTCGGCTGGCAGCGCGGTGTGTATGCTTGTGCCTTATTGGGCTGTTTATGAAATTTTGAAAGAGTTGCTGTCGAATGGCTCCAATCTTTCCGCTTTGGACGGAACGGACATGATGCGTTGGGGATGGATTGCATTTGGAGGGCTTGTTGGCGGATTGATATTGCTCTATGCCGCCCTGATGTCCTCACATGTGGCTGCATTCCGTATCTTGTATGGGTTGCGTGTCCGTTTGTCCGAGCATATCGGCAAGCTCCCGTTGGGGTATCTGAACAACACCTCTACGGGAGCCATCAAGAAAACAATGGACCAGAATATCGAGAAAATAGAGGGATTCATCGCCCATACCATTCCGGATTTGGTCAATGTAGTGGCTACGGTGGCGGTCATGCTGGTCATCTTTTTCTCATTGGATGTATGGCTGACGGTGGTCTGCCTGGCGGTCGTGGTGCTCAGCCTTTTCCTCCAATTCTCCAACTTCATGGGTAAAAGGGCAAGAGAGTTCATGTCCATCTATTACGATGCGCAGGAAAAGATGAGCGCATCTGCCGTGCAGTATGTACGGGGAATGCCCGTAGTCAAGATTTTCGGGCAGAGCGTCCGTTCGTTCCGTCAGTTCAATGCCGAGATTCAGGCGTACAAGACATTCGCCTTGAAATGCTGTGACACCTACCAGAACGGGATGATTGCCTTTACCGTCTTGCTCAATTCGATGGTGACGTTTATTCTTCCTGTGGGCATCCTGCTGATGCAAGCCAGTCCGCAATCCTTGTCATTGGCGGTAGTATGGCTGTTCTTCATTATCATGGGGCCGGGTATGGCTTCTCCCGTTTATAAACTGACATTCTTGGGAGGCAACACGCGCGACATCGATGAAGGTGTAAACCGTATCGACCGCATACTTGAAAAGAAACCTGTGCCGGAGCCGGAACATCCGCAAGTGCCTGCCGCCTACGATGTGGAATTCCGACATGTGTCATTCTCTTACGAAAACACGGAACAGGGCACACGGACGGAAGCCCTGCGTGATGTCAGCTTCATTGCACCACAAGGAAAGATAACTGCCCTTGTCGGTCCGTCAGGAAGCGGCAAATCAACGGTTGCCAACCTGATACCCCGGTTCTGGGATGTGGAGCAAGGGAAAATATGTATAGGCGGTGCGGATATACGCCAAATAGCTACCGCAAAACTGATGGATATGGTTTCATTCGTCTTTCAAGACACTTTCCTTTTTTACGACACTCTTTATGAGAACATCGCCGTAGGCTCTCCTGATGCCACGAAAGAAAAGGTGATAGCCGCTGCGAAAGCTGCCCAATGCCACGATTTCATAGAGCGTTTGCCGCAAGGCTACGAAACAAGGATAGGCGATAAAGGTGTATTCCTGTCCGGCGGTGAAGCCCAACGGATATGTGTGGCTCGTGCCATATTGAAGAATGCTCCGATACTGGTGTTGGACGAAGCCACTGCTTTCGCTGACCCTGAAAACGAGCATAAAATGCAGATGGCTTTGCAGTCGCTGATAAAGGACAAGACGGTCATTGTGATTGCCCATCGCCTTTCTTCCATCATTTCTGCGCATCAGATTGTCGTCATGAAAGAAGGAAGCATTGTGCAATGCGGAAGGCATGAACAATTATCCGTGACGGAGGGTGTATATAAAAATATGTGGGATGCCTATACGAGCGCATACCATTGGACATTGAACAAAAACTAAAAGCAATATGAGAAAGAAGAATTTCTTAAACAAGGTCTTGCAAAACACAAGTTGTCCGCAAGGATTTTGGGGACGGATGATTTTGCGAGGAATGAATTGTTTTCATGCATCTTTAGCTAATCGTGGCATGAAGCAAGTGGAATGGCAGCCGAATTGGAGTGTTCTTGATATAGGCTGTGGCGGTGGTGCGAATTTGAAACGTTTATTGAATTTATGTCCAAAAGGAAATATCTACGGCATAGACCTGTCAGAAGAAAGTGTTTCATTCGCCCAAAAGTACAACGAAAAAGACTTGAATAAAAGATGTTTCATACAACAAGGGAATGTTTGTTCATTACCTTATGAGGATGGATTCTTTAATGCTATCACGGCTTTTGAAACGGTCTATTTTTGGTCGCCTGTAAACATAGCGTTGTCTGAAGTGGCGCGTGTTCTCCGAGAAGGAGGTTGTTTCCTTATTAGTCTGGAAGCGAGCGACCCCGAACTTGGAAAAATGTGGACGGAACGGATAGACGGTATGGTTGTCTATACTCCGGCAGAATTGGAAGAGCTGTTGCATGAAGCCGGATTTTCATCCATCAGAACAATCCGTAAAAAGGAAGAAATACATATTATAGCATATAAATAAAATAAGATATGAATGCAATAAAGAATATTACAATAGGTCACACGGAAAGACTTTACAAGCCGGTGGGTTACACCATGCTTGCCAACTTAGTGAATATAGTACCGTTTTGTCTTTCTATAGAAGCGATACGTATCATTTTCAGTGCATTTGACGGGAGCGGACAGCCGCTTGACACGACCCGCCTGTGGTGGATATTCGGCATTATGGCTATTTATATGCTGGTCATGGCTTTGGCAGAACGGGCATCCTACCGAGCCAATTTTAGAGGAGCATACGAAATGAGTGCTTCCGGGCGTTTGTCGCTGGCGGAGCACTTGCGGAAACTATCGTTGGGCTTTTTGTCGAAACGTGATCCGGGTGATTTGTCGTCCATGCTTGTTACGGACTTCATGATGGCAGAAACCGGAATTTCGCACCACCTGCCCCAACTTATGGGTGCCATAGTCATGCCCGTACTGGCTTTTGCTTCGCTTGTATGGATAGATTGGAGGATGGCGGTCAGTATGTTTGCGGCCTTGCCGTTTGCCATGCTTGTCCTGTGGGCAAGCACAAAAGCACAACGAAGTCTAAGCGGCAGGCAAATTCAAGCGAAAATAAATGCTGGAAATCGGTTGGAAGAATACTTGCAGGGTATTCGGGTAATGAAAGCGTACAATCTGATAGGTGACCGCTTTGTCAGGTTACGCGATGCGTTTGCAGAACTTCGCCGTGCTTGCATCCGTCAGGAAGCCTTGTTAGGCCCGTTCGTCTTGTTGAGCATCACTTTGGTACGTGCTGGGCTGACAATGATGGTATTATGTGGAACTTATCTTCTGTTGGGAGGAAAACTTTCAATCCTTGTATTTGTGCTGTTCCTTGTGGTCGGTTCTCGTGTGTTCGACCCGCTGACTTCCGCCCTGACAAACTTTACCGAGTTCCGCTATTTTTCCATTGCCGGTGGACGCATCCTTTCCTTGATGAACGAGCCGGAGATGAAAGGAGAACGGCAATCCCCGGCAGCGGGCGACATCCGGTTTGAACACGTATCGTTTGCCTATCAAGACAAGGAAGTGTTGCATGATATAAACATTACGCTCCCGAAAAACTCTTTGACGGCTCTTGTCGGTCCTTCGGGAAGCGGGAAAAGTACGGTGATGAAGCTTTGCGCCCGTTTCTACGACCCACAGAAAGGACGCATTCTTTTCAATGGAGTTCCGATGAACGAGATAAATCCCGAAAGCCTAATGAGCCACATCTCTATGGTGTTCCAAGATGTCTATCTGTTTCAGGACACCATACGCAACAATATCCGCTTCGGTAAAACGGATGCGACGGAAGAGGAAATTATAACCGCAGCTAAAAAAGCTTGCTGCCATGACTTCATCATGCGCTTGCCTCAAGGTTACGACACAATGGTGGGAGAAGGAGGTTGTACCCTTTCGGGCGGAGAAAAGCAACGCATATCCATAGCCCGTGCCATGCTGAAAGACGCACAAATCATCCTGCTTGATGAAGCGACCGCCTCACTTGACCCCGAAAATGAAGTGGAAGTACAGAAAGCCATAGATGCACTCATCAAAGGGCATACTGTCATTGCCATTGCGCATAGACTTAAAACCATTAAGGGGGCAGACCAAATTATCGTGTTGGATAACGGACAAATAAAGGAAAAAGGTACGCATGAAACATTGATGCAGGCCGAAGGGTTGTATGCCCAACTATGGAATATTCAGGAACAAATTTCAGGTTGGAAACTGTAAAAACGGTATAAAAATCAATAGGATGCCTGTTTTTATAGAGCAGGCATCTTTAAAATGATAGATTCTTAAATGAATTTACGGTATAAAGTGTTAGTTGGATATTTTATCTTAATTGTACTTATCGGCTTTATGGCATCAATTCTGGTACGTGAACGACATCGAATATCAGAAATTGATTTACAAAACAGCGAAGTACAGCAAGCTATACGTGATATTCACAATGTCCATCGATATATCACTCGGCTTACCATGTTGGGAGAGAGTGTCATTGATTGGAACAGAACAGACTGTAGTCATTACCGTATCCAACGTCTGTGTACAGATAGTCTGTTACAAGCATTGAAGTTCCATTGTGCAGCATATGTGTATCCAGCGCAGATAGACACTCTTCGCTCTCTACTGGCAAGCAAGGAGGAACATCTGCGGCATATCATGTCGGTATTTGAACGGCAGGAAGAAGCCGACAGTATTTTGGTGAACCACCTGCCCGAAGTGGCGAAACGTGCGACCAGTCTGCGCACCGTACAGCAGAAGAAAAAGGGCATCGCAGGTTTCTTCGGCGGCAAAAAGACCGTACAAGTACTTCCCTCAGCCAAAGAGTTGCACGAGTTTGGCGACAGCTTGATTGCCCTGCAACGGAAACAGGCGACGGAGATGGATGCCTACACCGACAGCCTTCGCATACGTAACCAGACATTGAACACCCAACTGAACCGTCTTGTCAGCGACCTTGACAGGCAGGCTCTGGGGGCGTTCATACAGAAAGAGCGGAAGATGGCGGAGGCGCAAAGCCTATCCGTCAGGCTGTTCACCGCTACCATATCGGCAGCCATCATCCTGCTGTTCCTGTCCTATCTCACCATCCATAGGGAACTGAAACGCAACGCGGACGAAAAGAAAAAGCGTGAAAAGCTTATCGGCGAATTGCAAGAGAGCAACGCCAAGAACGAGGAACTTATACGCTTGCGGCGCAACCTCATACAGAACGTAAGCCATGAACTGCGTACACCTTTGACCGCCATCAGCGGCAACGCCGAACTTTTGCTGAACGATGACAACAAGGATAGCCGAGTGCGCCATGCGGAAACAATAAAGACTTCGGCAGGGCGTATGGCATCCATGTTGAACAGCCTCTTGGAGTATTTCAGGTTAGACAGCAGGAAAGTAGCAATCCTATCCAAGCCATTCAAATTAAACCTGATAGCTGATACTTTTGAAACAGAGTTTGCGGCACAAGTCCAATCCAAACATCTGACCTTGACTGTCCGTAACCATGCGAACGAAGTGGTGAACGGTGACAAGAACCGCATTTTGAGCATAGGCGGCAACCTGCTTTCCAATGCTATTAAATTCACAGACAGCGGTATCATCACGCTGACAACCCGATACAAGGACGGTGTGTTTACGCTAACGGTGGAGGATACGGGTACGGGCATCAGTGAAGGACAAAAGGAACGGATATTCAAGCCTTTCGAGCGGTTGGGCAATGCCGCCACGCAGGACGGTTTCGGGCTTGGTCTTTCCATCGTGAAACAGCTTGTGGAACTGATGGACGGGAGTATATCAGTGGAAAGCGAAAAGGATAAAGGTAGCAAGTTCACCGTTGTTCTTCCATTGCCGAAAACTGAAGAAGCCGTAGCGGAGGGGAAGAAAGAACAGGTGCAAGACATCATTTCAAATTACAGCGTAATAGTGATAGACAATGACCTTGTGACGCTCGGCATGATACGGGATATGCTTGTGCAGAACGGCATAGGCTGTGATACTTGCCTAACGGTAGAAGAATTGACGGACAAAATGCGCGGCAAGGATTATGACCTGCTGATAACTGACCTGAAAATGCCGGACATGAACGGTTACGAGGTGCTGGAATTGCTGCGCGCGTCCGATGTCGGAAACTCACGCACGATTCCCGTTGTAGCGGCAACGGCAGCAGGCTTCATTACGGAGGAAGAACTGAAATCGGTAGGTTTCACCGCCATGCTCGGCAAACCGTTTTCCATCGCCGAACTGCTGAAAGTGATAAGCCAATATGCCAATAAAGAGCATAGACAACAGCCGGACTTCTCGGCTTTGCTCGCCTTTGGCGACAAACAACACACATTGGAACAGTTGGTTACGGAAACGAAAAAAGAAATGGAAGAAGTGCGGAAAGCTGCGGAGGCAAAGGACAGGGACGCGTTAGACGGTTGGATACACCACCTTAGAAGTTCATGGATGCTGATGAAAGTCGAACAGCCGTTGCAGGAATTATATGCCGCAATTCACAGCAACAATCCAACGGATGGAGAGATAGCCCATGCCGTCCAAAAGGTATTGACACAAGGCAAACTGATTGTGGACTTGGCAAGAAAGGAGGCTGAACGATGGGAAGAATAGTCGTCGTGGAAGACAATCTCACTTTTTCCGGCTATGTATGCAGGCTGTTAAAAAGTAACGGGTTTCAGACCGTCAGCACTTCCACTTGTAATGGGGCACGCAAGTTATTTACCAAGATATGCGAGGATGATATCGTGCTTGCCGACCTGCGCTTAAATGACGGTGACGGTATCCTGCTGTTGGAAGAACTTCGCAAGCAAGGGAAACGCAATCCCTACATCATCATGACGGACTATGACGAAGTGCCTACCGCTGTTCGGTCGATGAAGTCGGGTGCGGAGGATTATATCCCGAAAAAGCTAATTGAAGACAATCTCTTTCCTCTCCTGAAAACCTTACAGAAAAGAACAGAACGGCACGACACGCCCATTTACGAACGACAGAGCGCGGCTTTCCGTGAGATAGACCGCAAGATAAGATTAGTCGCGCCGACAAACATGAGCGTACTGGTGTTGGGCGAGAACGGCACAGGCAAGGAACACGTTGCGGAGAAAATACATACGATGAGCAAACGGTCGGGCAAGCTTTTCGTGGCGGTGGACTGCGGTCTGTTGTCGAAGGAACTTGCCGCATCCGCCTTGTTCGGACATGAGAAAGGGGCGTTCACGGGCGCGGACACCAAACGGAAAGGCTATTGGGAAGAAGCCGACGGTGGCACGCTGTTCCTTGACGAAATCGGCAACCTGCCGCCCGAAGTACAACAGATGATGCTCCGGGCATTGGAAAGCAAACGGTACAGACCCGTTGGCGGCAGCAAAGAAAAAATAGCAGATGTACGCATCATTGCCGCCACCAATGAGGATATGCAGTCAGCCATCGCCGAAAAGCGTTTTCGTCATGACTTGTTCCATCGGATTAAGGAATACACGTTGAACATACCTCCGCTTCGTGAGTGCCGTGAGGACATCATGCCGCTTGCGGAGTTCTTCCTAAACCTCGCCAACAAGGAGTTCGGCAAACAGGTGAAAGGCTTTGATACGGAGGCAAGAAAGCGGATGCTTGTTCATACGTGGAGCGGCAATGTGAGAGAACTGAAAGGAACGGTACGCTCGGCGGTGCTGTTCACCGAAGGGGATATGATAACGGCTGACAAACTGGAGTTTGAAGAAACGCCGTTACCGGGTGAAGCATCATTGTCCTTGAAAAGTGAAGAAGCGGAAAAGAAACAGATACTCCGTGCTTTGGAGCAAGCGAATGGCAACCGCTCTTTGGCTGCCGAACAGCTCGGTATCGGGCGCACCACGTTATACGGCAAGATGAAACAATACGGCATCAAGTACAAGGAATAAGACACGATTACCGCAGGTCAGAAACAGGTTGCCCGACTTCGGAGGAGCAACCAAGCGGCAAGGCTTTCGGGGAGTAACCCGAAAGGTTTTGAGTAACTCAAAACATACCTTGCTGCTGCCATTTTCGGCAGTAACCGAAAAGCCTTCGGGTTACCCGAAGGACACCTTGCTGATTTCTCGTGAAATCAATAATCCGTCAGCAAACGGATTGGAATTAGTGCTGTTATTTTAGCTCTAAAAGCATCGCTTTCCGATGCCTAAGCCGCCCAAAAGAAGAACAATTGTGAGGGGTAAGAGAAAGCAAGAGTGTGATTATATTCGCATGAATGTCTGCATGAAAGCATGCAAGCAGGTCTGCTTGCGTATGGGTGTTCATGAGTGTTAATGCGTATGGACATACACACGCAGACCTGCAAGCCTACCCACACTCAAACCTGCCTGCCATCCTGCTTGCCTGCCTACCGGCACACAGGTAGATAAGCAAACAGACCGCTCCGCCAACGGGCAGGCTTAAATATAATAGGGAAATTCATTGGCAAGATGAGTAAAAAACGTATAATAACGAAAGAATGTTTGATTATCTCTGCTATTGGTATTAGTGTCTTGTTGACTATATTTTGTCGCTTTACTGATAATATCAAGATACAATGCCTCTAATGCAATATTTCTTTTGGTCTTTGTTTTAATTTCACATTCCCAAATATGGATTACGCGCCAACCTGCCAATTTTAAATTCACGTTATTGCTGTAATCACGGGCAATGTTCATGGCAACCTTATGATGCCAAAAATCTACGTTAGTTTTTAGTAAACTGTAAGACTTGCATCCCCCATGTCTATGTCAAAAGCATTCATCAATGAAAATGATAATCCTATAATATTTCTTCAGCACAAAGTCTGGCAACCTCAATAACTTGCGGTTGTTTACACGATAGCGTACCGCCTTCAAGAATAAGAACCTCCTCACCATCATTTCTAGCTTGGTATCCTTACCTTTCACCGCTGCCATACATCGGCTCCGTTGTCATCACATCAGCCATAGTTCATCTAATGGCAACCAAAGTGGACAGATATGTTTTATTTTCTTCTCTTGTGCGTTTTGTGTAGTTAATTTGATCACAAACATGCTCAATCTTTTGGCAGAACACATCAGCATTAAGCTTACTCATAGACAATGTCCCATGTTCATCCCTCTCTGTTGAGTGCCACGTCGCTTCGTCATTGAGTGGGTGCTTTGGTGTGAATGGCGGGATATTAAAGATTTTATTGTCTACCTGCGTTATCCAAGCGGCACCAATCTCCGCCATTGCACCCCACGCACGTTGTGTGTTTTCACTAGTGATAAAAAGAACATATATTTTTTGTGTTGAATAACTTTCAACGAAAAAATTTCTGAGATAGTCATATATAGAAACACCTTCTGGAATACGACATATCTCATCGTCACAATTGGTATAGATGATATCTTCAGCTGGGACATTATTATGCAACAACATTTGAAATACAATGTCAGCCAATGGCTTATCGTTATATGTATGACTGATTAATATTTTCTTTTTGTTGTTGTCTATTTGAGATTTGATCCCTAATTCGGGCATATTTTCATTGATGGCAGTATTTACAATATCTGTCATTTCATTTTGTCGGTCTTGCCCTCCAATGGCTGCAATAATGCATTGAGCAGTTTTCCCTTTGAATGATTCAACAGATTGGCGAAATTTTGCTTCGTCATTTTTTATTTCTTCCAACTTTTTCTTTGCTGAATTCAACTTGCAAATGCAACAGAATTCTGATTAATAA
>UMBT01081117.1_pt1 | contig 15922 bp, 19 predicted proteins | sample 1964001 | NCBI WGS metagenome assembly UMBT01 (sample SAMEA4835945, study PRJEB28245) | human gut metagenome | biome: gut microbiome; material: fecal sample | place: Denmark | collected 2008
TCGAGTTTGCCGCCGCAGTGTGCGCAGTAATAAACTCTATCAGACTGATCATGGGTTACTCTGGCTGTTTTTCTGCGCCGCTGAATCGCCTCATTTGCTTTATCGAACTCTTCTTGAGTGACGATAGCCTCATGTGCATTTTTGCGGATATACCATTCCTCTTTGGGAACACGACGCTGGTTCTTGTCCCGGATGAAGCGACTTTCTCTCATGTGGTTTGCCATAACCCCGGTGTACTTGATGTTTTCAATCATACTAAGGATTGCTCGATGTGTCCACTGAGGCTTTTTGGCTGAACTGCTATGAATCGCTTTTGCCTGAGCCGGTGTCAGGATGCCCTCTGCATTCAGCTCTTTGGCAATCTGAGTGCAGGACTTTCCGTCGATAACATTCAGAAAAATTCTGCGTACCACCGGGGCAATTCTTCCGTCTATGACAAGCTGATGCTTGTCATCCTGATGCGTTTTATAGCCATAAGGGACGGTATTCACGAACCGTGCCTTTTGCTGCTTCGTTCGCATTGCAGACTTAACCTTCTGCGAAAGATCCTTGCTGTAATAGTCATAGATCAGGTTTTTGAAGGCAACATCCATCCCGATAGTCTTGCCTTCATGCTTTGCACTGTCATAATGGTCATTGATGGACTTGAAGCGGATGCCGAGGAACGGGAAGATATGCTCCAAGTAATCGCCAACCTCAAGATAGTCTCTTCCAAAGCGAGAGAGGTCTTTCACAACAATGCAGCTAATCTCACCGCGCTTTGCGCATTCAATCATCCGCTGGAAATCAGGGCGATCAAAATTGGTGCCGGAAAAACCATCATCGCAGAACTCAATCCGAGGAAGATCGCAAAGCATCGGTGTCTGATCCAGATGACGGTTGATGAGCAAACGCTGAGAAGCGATGCTGTTGCTGTCATCTTTTACGGCGTTTGTCCGCTTATCCACATCTTCCAAAGACAATCTGAGATAGATAGCAATTTGATTTTTCATCATGCGACCTCCTTTCTGAGTCTTTCACAAGTGCTTGTAAGTGCTTCAAACTCGTCCATGTAGCTGAGTTTGATTTCCAAGCTACCATCGGCATGAAGTTTCATGCTTTCAATGAATGCGTCTGCCATATCAGCAGAAATCTCGGTTGCGTCATAATAACGCTGAATCATGAATTTCCACTTCATCTCGCCTGTAATCTGCTCTTCGGTTTCCGTCTTTACAGATTCCAACTCAGAGAGTTTCAATTCCAATGCACGGATGTCTTCTCCGATGATCTCACGGTGATGACCATATTCCTCCTGAGAAAGCAAGCCTTCCTTGAGATCAACATACATTCCACTGAGTAGAGACTGTTTATGAGCCAACTTCTGCTTCAAAGCCCTGATCTCCTGAACAGTGTTGTTTTGCTTGAGCTTGGACTTCTTCATAGCAAGCAATCGGCGGATCGTGCTTTCCATATCGAGAAACACATCCATCTGCGCTTTGATAAACGCAAATACCGCTTCATCCAAATCGCCCTTACGCATCTTGATGTCGGAGCAGCCTCGTGCGCCGTGTTCTGCATAAGTGGGGCATTTGAATGTGAAATAAGCCTTGTCTTTCTTTGTACTGATGGATCGTGTCAGCTTCATGACTGCACCACAATCAGCGCAAACGAATTTCTTGCCATAGATATTCACTGCTTTTGGCAGATGATCGTACTTGCCGGAATTTGCTTTCGTGCGTTCCACGGCTTCTTTGTTGATCTGCTGGACTTTCTCAAACAGCTCATCACTGATGATGGGATCGTGCGTATTTTTCGCTATAATCCACTCATCTTCGGAGGTAATGTGATACGGGATGCCACTGTAAAGGCACTGACTGCCCTTCTTCTGAGCGAGATGTCCAATATATACAATGTCATTCAATATCTCCGTAATCTTGTGCTTGTTCCAAAGGATCGTCCGGTCTTTACGATTGTTGTTGGTTACGATGCCGCTGTCAAACTTCTTTTGACTGGGGGATGGGATTCCGGCATCATTGAGCTTCTTGTTGATGCCCATATAACTAACTCCGGCAGCTCTCCACTCGAAAATCTGCTGGACAATCGGTGCTGTTTCAGGATCAACAAGCAGGTGGTTTTTGTTCTCAGGATCTCTGCGATAGCCATAGGGAGCATAATTTCCGATATAGTCACCGCGCTCCATTTTCGCTTGCAATGCCGAAGTGACTTTTCTTGAAATGTCCTTCGCATAGTAGTCATTAACGATGTTGGACAAAGATGCCGAGAGTTGACCTTCACTCGTCACGGTTGCGGTATCATAGGAGTCATTGACCGCTATAAACCGCAGTCCGTAAAAGGGGCAAATCTTTTCAATAAACTGAGAAGTCTCAATGTAATTACGCCCCAAACGGGAAAGATCCTTAACTACAATGCAATCTATCAGCTCTGCCTGGACTGCCTCCATCATACGGTTAAACTCCGGACGCAGGAAATCTGTGCCGGTATAGCCGTTATCAATGAAGATGGCAACCTTGTTCAATCCGGGATGATTGGCAACATACTCTTCCAGAAGTGCTGTCTGGTTCTCAACGGAATCGGAGTCTTTTCCGTTGTCCTCTACGGACAATCTGACATAAAGGGCGGTTTTCCAAATGCGGACGGAGGTATCAACCTGAGTCTGTACCGTGTTTTGCTTTTTGCGTGATACTCGTGCCATTTATACCGCCTCCCTTGTCAAATGGATTATTCTCTTGGCTGCCTCCTTTTCCTTTTGTTCGCTGAGGAAGTCCACAATGGATGCAAACCGATCTCCGTGCATCAAACGAACCTCAATCTCCTTGTCCTCATTAACGCGAACATATTCGATGAGGCTGACCACGGCTCTTCGGGTAAGCTCTTGAATGTTTTCATACTCTTTGAACTGAGCCAGCCAGCCTTGCTGTTCAGCCAAGCCTCCCATGACGCTGTTGCGTTCACCGGTGAGGCTCATGATAGTTTCGGTTGCTTCTGCAATCTGCTGATCAAACCGGGCAGTGTAAATCTTGTATTCATCACGGGATATGAAGTCGCTTTTGAAGTCTTCATACGCGCCGGTTTTCAGTCTTCTGTTCTTGTCGATAATCTCTTCCTGAAAAGCTATTTTTGCATTGATCTTTTCAAGCTCTCGGTTTTCCCAAGCAAGATTGTCGATTTGCGTCAGTGCATCTGCCATATCCATAGCTGCCGCAATGTGACCTTGTACGACTGCAAGAACCGTATCATAAACAACGGATTCCTTAATGCTATGGGACGAGCAGGATTTCTTGTCGTTCTTGTTTCCCCCACAGATGAAGTAGGCATATTCGTGACCGCCCGTGCGTGTAACCCGACGAACCATAGGGCTACCACAATCCGCACAGAAGATTTTTCCCGAAAAAGGATGCACACCTTTTGCTCCGACAGGGCTTCTTGTATCGTCCTGCATAAGCCGCTGGACGAGATCGAACTGAGATGGAGCAATAATGGGATCGTGCGCGTTCTCTGTCCGTGACCACTCATTAGACGGCTTTGCCACCGTCTTCTTAACCTTGTGGTTTGGAGAGGTTGTTTTTCCTTGCACCAGCATTCCGGTGTAAATCTCGTTTTTCAAAATGCGGTAGATTGCAACAGCACTCCATAAGGCTACTTGTTTTGTCTGAAAACAAGTGCGCTGTTTAGAGCCTTTTGCCTTTTTGTACTCAATCGGAGACGGTACATTTGCTGTGTTGAGTTGATCAGCTATCTGAGCCGGAGACAATCCTTCCACTTTCCATTTGAAAATCTCCTGCACCACGGATGCTGCTTCGGGATCGATGACCAACTGATTTTTGTTATCCGGTGATCTCATATATCCGAATACAACACGGGTGCCGACAAACTGACCGCTCCGACGCTTGGCTTCAAGATTACTTCTGACCTTGATAGAAATGTCGCGGCAGTACGAATCGTTCATCAGATTTTTGAAGGGCAAGACCAGCTCGTTATCCGCTGCACCCGGTTGGGCGTTGTCATAATGGTCATTGATCGCTATGAAACGAATGCCAAGGCGCGGAAATATCTTCTGGATATACTCACCAGATCCGATATACTCACGACCAAAACGAGAAAGGTCTTTGACCACGATGCAGTCAATTTCTCCGGCTCGAACCGCATCCATCATTTTGTTGAAATCAGGACGCTCAAAGTTTGCGCCGGTAAAGCCGTCATCGCAGTATTCTTTAACTACTGTGATTTCCGGGTGCTTCTTGAGATAATCCATGATCAACAACCGCTGATTGGAAATGCTGTCACTCTCAAGTTTCTCACCGGAAAAAGAAAAATCGCCATCTTCCTTCGATAATCGTAGGTAGATGGCGGCTTTATAATCTCTGTCTAAAGATAATTTCAGCATAAAACGCCACTCCTTACATTATTCCGGTCAGAAAGCCCGAAAACTAAATGTAGGCAGTGGTGTTCACTGATTTTGTCCATGCTTATTATAGCACATCTTCAACCAAGATTCCAGCCTTATTTGCTTTGTTCACAAAAAAGATTCATTTCGGGACCTTCGACCTTTGCTTTACATACTCGCCAGAAGGTTTACGAAGTTATCATTGATGGTTGCCTGAGTATTGGCGTAGGAAACTCTGACGATTGTATTGCCGACCTTGAATAAATACGGATTCTTGATCTGCTCTACATAGGACTTCATACGCTCTTCAACAGGCTTGCTCCTGTCAATCTTCACATCACGAATATCAACCAACGACTCAAGAAGGTCTTTCTTGCTCTGCTCATTCGCCATATACAATCACCGCCTTTACAATAAATATTCTGACCAAATTTTTCCCTTTCTATGCGTAAAGCCGCGAGAACACCTTATCAGCAAATTGATAGGCAGCAATCCGTGATGGACTGCTGCCCATTGTATTCACTGATAAACCCTTGCGGGTGTTTGTTACAGTGTTCTTTGTATCAGCATATTTGCAGCTCGCACCCCTGCTGAATAGGGAATGCTGCGGACTACCAACGGTTAATCGGTATCATGGGACTCTCCCCCCTCCGAGGATCGCTCCGAGCCGCCCCTTCAAAAGAAGAAACGGAAGTATCATTGTACCCAACTTTTCCATCATGGCAAGCAGCCGCACCACACGGCTGTTTAATCTCTCTGTTGATCGCTCACTCCGGTTGGAGGTCTTGGCGGCAGAAGATAAGTTGCTTCGAGAAAAGAGGAAAGATCCGCAGCACTGAACTATTCAGTTGTCAAGGAACCGCGAAGGAGGCTTGTTCGCCCTCTTCACACTACAACGGACATTTTTTTGCGTTTTGTCTCACGCAAATCAAAAAAATTTTTTATATTTTTCCTGAATGCTCTTTTTTGCCCTTGATACCTTTGACTTGTCCACATGAAACTCTTCTTCATAGCCTCGCATGGTCAAATCCCTGACAATACAGCATTCAAAAACGCTTAACTCTAAAGGAGTTAAAACGGCTTTGAACTCCTTGAGCCGAATGTGAAAAAGAGCATCGTTCTCGAAATCCAAAGGATCAGCCAGCCAAGCTGGACTCATGTCTTCGCCGCCTTCATAGCTCACATAGTCAAGTGAAAGTAAGGTAGTTTTCTCTTCTTCACATCCAATGACAGGTACTCCCGACATAGAGCGTCTGAGTTTCTTTTCTTCGTTGCGCAGAATCTTCATTGTTTCTCTGCTGACCTCGCATACTTCGCCGGTTTGCTTCACGCGCACCATGCACTTGCCGTCCTCCGTAGTCCAGAGGTCATAGTCAAATTCGATTGGGGTTTTCATAGTTCTTCCTTTCCGCTGCATCGCAGAGCAGCGGATGGAAGAGACTAAAAAAAGAGCCGCATGACCGGTGAGTTCATGATCCCATGCCGATAAAACAGAGTGCGAACACTCTGTTCATGCGGCATTAGGAAGACTCACCAATCAGCGGCTCCACAGCACAGCTATCAAAAATATTTATTTGTTATCTCTACCTCTATCTGAGGTTGAGGAATAACCGTCTCATACTGAGAACATTGAACACGGTTTCTCGTCCGCACATTTTACATTTAGCTTGGACATGACCTCGTGTATCCTCAAAAACATGGATTGCACTATGCCCACAGTATGGGCATTTGATAATTCTCATCTCTTGTGATGAGATGGCGTGACGCGCCCGTCTGATCTTGACAAGCATCTCCGGGGATGGGTCCTTGACGCGGATATTTCGCTTCATGTCAGCACCTCCAACGGATCGGCATAATCACTGTATGCCATGTCTTCGAGGTAGCCGAGCTGCCTGAGCCGGATTACGGCGGCAGACTTTGAGACACCGAGTTGCCCACAGAGCCTTGTCAATGTCAGTCTGTCATTGTAGGTGAAACGCCCTTCATAGCACTTGAGCTTCCTACCTCCGGCAAAAAACCACATGGCAAGGTCAATTTCCTTCTGCGGCATTAGAAGTGCCGCACCCAGTACATTTGCTTGCCACTCATTCCAATCCTCACGAGTCTTCAAGTCCCGGAGGGAGTAGGCTGTCCTTGCAGCGTATTTCTTTCTGCAAGCCTGTTTGACATCATCACTCTCCATCTGATAGAGAATCTGATGGGCGCACTCGTGCGCTAATGTGAATCTGCGTTTTCCGCAAAGCGCCCGAACTTGTCCGGGCTGAATAAAACTCTCATCCAGCAGAACTTGATTTTGCCTGAGCGCAAGTTTGCGGATAGCGCCTCCTTCCTCAACTGCGTACTCTGTATCGGCATAAGCCGTAAGTCCGCAGATGCTCCCGTCCTTCGACAGCTTTGCGAATGATACGGTAAGACCGAGATAGTCCTTTGCAAGCTGGTCAATGGGCGTAGCCCTTGGAGCTTGGACTTCTTCAACCTGAGAGCCGAAAAAGAACTCGTTAAAGTCCTCTGTTACGGCTGCGGCAATTTCTTCTATTTCCTTGTGGGATAAAATCATTAGCTGCTCTCCTTTGCTTCGACAAACCATTTGTCTCCTTCATGAAACAGAAAAGACTCCTTTCCTCGAATCATGACGGTGTAGCGAATACCACCGCCGCCAACTTTCTTAGAGCTGGCACGGCACTTGTAAAGAATTTGATCGATCTGAAAAATCAGACCGTTCTTCCATCGGATAAAACGGGGATGCACCGTTCCTTCTTCGTCAACATCCACATTCACCGACACATAGGCTTTCCTGCATTGACACTCCATTTTGCGCTCCTCACTCCGTTTCTCATATTCACGGCTGGATTACGGGGAAACCGCAGCCGTGAATTGTAACTTTTTCTTGTATTTTTGCTCAACCCCTTGACAGGATGAGCAGTTCCGAGTAGAATATGAGTAGTTGAAATACTCACAGCATTATTATACGCATTTGAAATGCTCTTGTCAATAGGTTTGAGCAATTCAATGTCGCAAACTTTTTGTGAACAGGAGTGATTACCAAAATGACATTCGGTGAGAAGTTCAAGGCGGAGCGAGAAAAAAAGAACTTGACTCAGCAGCAGGTAGCTGACGGTTTAGGTATCAACAGACGCATGATCACCCGGTACGAAAACAATCTTTCTTTCCCTCGGACAAGGGATAACTACAAGAAAATCGCTGACTTCTTCGGTGTTGACATCAATTACTTTCTGAGCGAGGACGATGCGTTTGTCGTTCAGGCATCAGAGCAATATGGCACTCGTGGAATGAAACAGGCGCAGGACTTGATTGATGGTATGTCGGGTCTATTTGCCGGAGGCACACTGTCCGAACAGGACAAGGATGCTGTGATGAAGGCATTGCAGGATATTTACTGGGAGTCCAAAGCTCGTAATGTCGAGAAATACACACCGAAGAAATATAAAGCGACTGACAGCGATCCAAACGCCTAACTGTCCGTTTTATCGTACTATTCCTTTGCTATAATCAAAATGGAAACTTGCAACTTGAAGGGGGTGAGCGTTCCGTGATCATTCGCTCCGAGGAAATTTATAAAAAAGCAAACAGCATTGTGAGAAGCTGCGGCACGAGAGATACATTGAAAATCGCCCGTGAGCTTGGTATCTATGTGCATTACATAGACACGCTGAACGATCTGCTGGGAATGTATACCTACCGGCACAAAGAAAGACACATCCTGCTGAACTCCGGCATGGAACACATGGTCATGCAGATGGTCTGCGGTCATGAAATCGGACATGATGTGTTCCACCGCGATCTTGCCAAGAAAGGAAATGCCTTGCCGGAGTTTACGCTGTTCGATATGCGATCTAAGCCGGAATACGAGGCAAATGCTTTTGCTGCCCATCTCATCATCGACAATGACGAATTGGTTGAGTATATGCAAGAAGGCTATGATGTGGTGCAGCTCTCAGCAATGATGGGAACGAACATCAATCTGATGCTGATTAAGTTAAATGAAATGAATCGTATGGGATGGGGATTGAACTTGCCTTATGTCCCTCATGCAGACTTTTTGAAGCAGATCAAACCAGAAGGATGAAAACAGCGATATTAGATGTTTTAAGGACTTTCCTGTCTGATAAATTCATTATATGGGATGCCTGTTGTCGAAACCAACACAATCCTGTAATGAGGATTGTCTTAGGTATTATGAAGAGGAGCAACAATGATTGAAGCATACGCAGGACAACTACATAGCGCCGATGACCTGATTGCCACCGTTGAGCAATACGGGTTCCTGCCCTTCTTCCGAAACGAGATTCCCGGTTTCTCTGTTGAAGAGCTATGCCCACCGGAGTTGTGGTTTGCAGATGACGCGGACGGTCCGTGGGAATGGAAAGGACCGGCAGCACGGAGCGGCAAATGCCTCTATGGAAAACTATTTAACAAGAAAGCTGGATTCGTGAGCCGAGAGTGGATTCCTGACTTTGCAAACTTCCGGCGCGATGGCTATGATTTTGACGCCCGTTGGGATGACGGTCTGGCATCCTACAAGGACAAGGAGCTTTATGAAACCATAGCAGATGAAGGCAGAATCCTTTCCAAGCGTCTGAAAGAAGTCAGGAACTACCGCAAGGGCGGAAACACTGGCTTTGAAACCAGCATCACACGGCTGCAAATGCAGAGCTATGTCTGCATTGCAGATTTCGTCTATATGCAGGACAAATACGGTAAGCCCTACGGTTGGGGCGTTGCAGAGTATTCAGCACCGGAAGTCATCTTTGGTTATGACTTCATCACATCTGCATACAGGGAAGATCCGCAAAAATCCAGAAAGCGTATTTTGAGACACCTTCAATTACTTCTTCCTGCTGCGACCGAAAAGCAGCTTGAGAAAATCATAAAGGGGTAAGGCTATGGACGATATTATCTTTGAGCGGGATTATCGAGAAGCTGAGTCAGGTGAATACGATGAGTGGTGCGATGAAGTATTTGACCGTGCAGTCAACGGAGGTATGCTGAAAGCGTACTCCGACGCAATGGACAAAATACCAAAGATCATCATTCCTGAGGACAAGAAGAACTATGAGTACCTTCTGGAACGCTGCGATGCGTTTGTGGAACGGCATCGTGGTCGTATTGAGGGAATTGTTGACTACCATCACTGGCATTCTGAAATCAATATGTTTCTTCCCTTCGCAGAGTTTGGTGATCCGGAAGACCTCGGATTTTTGAAGGAGATCGCGGATAAGTCGCACTCCATCTGCTTCTCTCCCGACAAGGACGGTGGCATTCGTGTCCACATCTTCATCAACTATTTTGATGAGATGATGCCGGAAGAAGCAAAACAGCTTGTGGAATACGATGCAATCATGAAAGATGAGCGGCTTGCATCCTTGCTGGGAATGCAGGATTCGTTCAAGCCGGAAGACGGACCGGATTTGGAACGCATCGAAAACCTTCTCGAACGATTTGAAACCGAAACTGAGCTTGATCGAAACGATGTTTTCTATGCAGTTTTCCGCCTGATTATCAAGTCTAAAGATGAGGATATTACGCTTGCAAAGATCGCTGACATGATGGAGGTACTGCTGTACCTTGTACTGAACGGCGGACTGGATCAAGACGAATGAAATTGGAGGCATTTATGAGCAGAAAATTAGTTGCATACTTCTCTGCAAGCGGTGTGACCGCAAAGGTGGCAGAGAAATTATCCGAGGCTATCGGCGCAGACCTTTACGCCATTGAGCCGGAAGTACCCTATACCAAAGCTGACCTTGACTGGATGGACAAGAAATCCCGCAGTACGATTGAGATGAACAATCCGGCATCTCGTCCTGCTATCGCCGGTAAGCGAGACAATATGAACGACTACGATACCGTGTTTGTCGGTTTCCCGATCTGGTGGTATGTTGCGCCGACGATCATTAACACCTTCCTCGAAAGCTATGATCTGACCGGTAAGACCATCATTCCGTTTGCAACTTCTGGTGGCAGTGATATGGGCAAAACCAACGAAAAGCTGCTGCCGAGCTGCAAGGGAGCGAAATTGCTGAACGGCAAGGTCTTCAAGGCATCCGTCAGCGGTGCTGACCTTGCAAAATGGGCAGAAGGGCTGGAAAACAAATGAAAGCATTAACCTATATTGAACATGGCAAGTTTGCCCTGACCGACAAGCCGAAGCCGCAGATCATAAATGCACGGGATGCAATCGTCCGCGTAACGCTGGGGAGCATCTGTACCAGTGACCTGCACATCAAGCATGGCTCTGTGCCGAGAGCCGTTCCCGGTATTACCGTAGGTCACGAGATGGTTGGCATCGTGGAAGAAGTCGGCGCAGAAGTTACGAATGTCAAGCCCGGTGATCGGGTAACGGTAAATGTAGAAACCTTCTGCGGTGAGTGCTTCTTCTGCAAGCATGGCTTTGTCAACAACTGCACCGACAAAAACGGCGGTTGGGCGTTAGGTTGCCGCATCGACGGCGGACAGGCTGAGTTTGTCCGAGTGCCGTATGCCGATCAGGGACTGAACAAGATCCCCGACAGCGTGACCGATGAACAGGCGTTATTCGTAGGAGATATTCTGGCAACGGGATTCTGGGCGGCTCGTATCTCCGAGATCACAAATGAAGATACAGTTCTGATCATCGGTGCGGGACCGACCGGTATTTGCACGCTGCTTTGCGTAATGTTGAAACAGCCGAAGCGGATCATTGTATGCGAGAAAGATCCGGCAAGAGTGCAGTTTGTCAAGGAACACTATCCTGATGTGCTGCTCTGCCAACCGGAGGAATGTGAGAATTATGTCCACGCCAACTCGGATCACGGCGGCGCGGATGTGGTTCTGGAGGTCGCCGGAGCGAAGGACACCTTCCAACTTGCGTGGATGTGTGCCAGACCTAATGCCGTTGTGACGGTGGTTGCTCTCTACGACGAGGCGCAAGCACTCCCTCTACCCGATATGTACGGCAAGAATCTGACCTTTAAGACCGGAGGTGTGGATGGCTGCGACTGCGCGGAAATCCTAAACCTGATCGAGCAAGGCAAGATCGATACAACGCCGCTGATCACGCACAGATACCCTCTTGCAGATATTGAAGAGGCATACCGCATCTTTGAAAACCATCTGGACGGCGTGATCAAGATTGCGGTTACGGAGTAAATGTTTTATAAGGACAAATTCCAGTTTAACGAACAGGAGATGATGATCGCATGAAAATCCTACATGAACTTTCTTGGCTATGGGAAACGCTGGGCATTGCACTTGCTGCTGCGGCTGTCTGCATGGCTTGCGCCGCACTGATCTGCGAAGCCGCAAAGAAGGAACTCAGCAAAAAGGTGTTGGCAGCCATAGGAGCATCGGCATTTGTGGGCGCGATTCTGGCGGTCATTCTGATCGCCCGGATGCCGATGCCGCTTTGATAGGACGGAGCGTTTGCAGGAAGCGTATGCGTTTGGGAAGAGAATTTACGAAACAAATCGGGATTTTTGGAGGTAGATGGAAATGAATAAGGAACAGCTATACGCAGCACAAACAGCAATGATTGAGTGGTTATTTGACCCTCATGAATTAGGAAAAAAGCCTTTCAAAATTGAATGTGCAGGTGAATTTGATTTTAATGAAATGCATTATTACATTTTCAAATTCAAAGCGTCGTTGCTTGGTAAATGGCTTGTTGGTGTCTGTGGTGGTTTTGAAGATGATGATTTAGAACCATGCGGACATATTTTCAGCAATATGCAAGAATATAATGAAACTACTGCTAAAAATGAATGTATTACAATGGTTGAAAATATTATGGCATACTGGAAAGAACAAGCCGCCAAATATAGTAACCAATAATACAAATTCCAGTTTGGCGAACTGATGCAGTGATAAAAAGGAGGCACAGGAGTTGAAACAACGCACCTATATTGCCATCGACCTCAAGAGCTTCTATGCCTCCGTCGAATGCCGTGATAGAGGCTTAGATCCTCTGGACACAAACCTTGTTGTCGCGGACGAAAGCCGGACTGACAAAACCATTTGCCTTGCTGTTACCCCATCCCTCAAGAGTTATGGCATCTCAGGACGCGGCAGATTGTTTGAGATGAAGCAGCGTGTCAAAGAAGCGAACGCAGGAAGACAGCACGATGCACCGAAACGAAAGCTCGAAGGATCATCGCATTTCTTTTCTGAGCTGCAAGCTAATCCTGAGCTTGCGATTGACTTCATCATCGCACCGCCGCAAATGGCTCGGTACATGGAGATCAGTACGCGGATATATGAGGTCTACATGAAGTATGTTGCGCCGGAAGACATTGTGGTTTACTCCATCGACGAGGTGTTTATGGATGTGACGGATTATCTGAACACCTATCATCTCACGCCACATGACCTTGCGATGAAGATGATCTTGGATGTGCTTGAGACAACCGGTATCACCGCAACCGCCGGGATTGGAACAAACCTTTTTCTCAGCAAAGTTGCGATGGATATTGTGGCAAAGCACATTCCGGCAGATAAAAACGGTGTTCGCATTGCAGAGTTGGATGAGATGAAGTTTCGCCGTGAGCTTTGGACGCACCAGCCGCTCACAGACTTTTGGAGAGTCGGTAGAGGCTATGCAAAGAAGCTCGAAGAAAACGGAATGTTTACGATGGGCGATGTTGCCCGATGCTCGGCGAAAAATGAGGACTTGCTTTACAAACTTTTCGGCAAGAACGCAGAACTGCTGATCGACCATGCGTGGGGCTGGGAGCCTTGCACGGTTGAAGCAATCAAAGCCTACAAGCCCAGCACCAACAGCTTAGGCTCAGGACAAGTCCTGCATTGCCCCTATGAGGCTGAAAAGGCAAAGCTCGTCCTCCGTGAGATGGCTGATCTTCTCGTGCTGGACTTGGTGGACAAAGGACTTGTGACAGATCAAATCGTCATCACAGTTGGCTACGATATAGAAAACCTCACCGATCCCGAACGAAGCCGAAAATATCACGGGACAGTTGTAAAAGACCATTACGGACGGCAGATACCAAAACAGGCGCACGGCTCAATCAATCTTGACGGTCACACATCATCTACGAAGAAAATAATGTGTGCTACGGCAGAACTCTTTGATAGGATCGTGGACAAGAATCTTCTTGTGCGTCGGCTGAATATCACAGCAAATCATGTTGTTCCAGAAGCAGACGCGCCAGTGAAAAACGGAGGCTATGAGCAGCTTGATCTCTTCACAGATTTCACTGCCTTAGAAGCACAACGAAAGCGCGAAAAAGCAGAGCTGGATCGGGAAAAGAAAATGCAACAGGCAATGCTCATCATCAAGAAGAAGTATGGAAAGAACGCCATACTCAAAGGCATGAACTTGGAGGAAGGCGCAACCGCAAAGGACCGCAATGAGCAGATTGGTGGACATAAGGCGTAAGAAAATGGCTATGGAAAAGATGATGATAAAAGAGATAACCGAAAACAAGAAAGAATATCTGAATTTACTATTATTAGCTGACGAGCAGGAAGATATGATAGATCGCTATCTTGATAGAGGACGAATGTATGTCCTTGAAGACAACGGAGTAAAGTGTGAGTGTGTTGTGACAGATGAAGGAAACGGCATTCTCGAAATAAAAAACATTGCTACGGAGCCTGAGTTTCAGGGCAAGGGTTATGCGAAAATGTTAATCAGTTTCATTGCAAGAGAATACAGTGGACGATTTGAGGTTTTGCAAGTAGGTACGGGTGATAGCCCGTTGACTATTCCGTTTTATGAAAAATGCGGATTTGTACGCTCACATATAATTCCTGAGTTTTTTACAGATAATTATGATCATCCGATTTTTGAGTGTGGTATTCAGTTGGTAGATATGGTTTACCTTCAAAAATCTATCTGACCTTGCATTTACAAAGGAGGCAACCGATTGTATCAATACGAGGACATTATCAACCTTCCACATCATGTCTCTACCACTCGTCCACAAATGCCGATGTCAGATCGTGCAGCTCAGTTTTCTCCGTTCGCAGCTCTCACCGGTTATGATGCTGCTATCAAAGAAACCGGGCGTCTGACTGACACAAAGATCGAGCTGGATGATGAAGAACTCCATAACCTAAATTTGAAGTTTCAGTTTCTTGTGGAGCATCTTGAAGATGAGCCGGAGGTAGCAGTCACATACTTCAAAGCAGATGAGAGAAAAGCCGGTGGTGCTTATCTTGAAGCAACAGGCATCGTGAAAAAGCTGGATGATTTTGAGCGGCTGATTACCATGCAGGACGGCACGAAGATTCCGATGGATGACATTCTGACTATTGAGAGTGATGCGTTCTCATCGCTTGAACAATACTAAAAAGACGCTTTCGAGCGTCTTTTTCTTTTATGCGTGAGACAAAAACGCGGAATTTGTCCGTCGTATTACGAAGGGGTATTTTACGGGGGACTTCCAACTAAGATTACGATTTTAGAGAATAGCAAGCACAGCCGGTGTATATACACACGGCGATTTTGGATTAAGGAAACCCTCCCCTTAATCCAGAAAATGCTTGTTGGGATGTCTCCCAAACCCTCTATCTTTATGAAAGGACAAACCGCTTATGGCAAACAGAACACGACCAAATCAGATACTCTTCTTTGTTTCAGATGACGAGAAACGGATTATCAAAGGAAAGATGAAACAGCTTGGTACAAACAACATGGGAGCGTATCTTCGCAAGATGGCAATTGACGGTTACATCATCAAAGTGGACTACACGCAGCAGAAGAAACTTGCCGCAGCAGTATCTCGCGCAGCGGCAAATATCAACCACATTTGCCGCCGAATCAACTCCACAGGACACTTCTATGAGGACGATGTTGCAGAGCTGAAAGAAAGGCAGGCTGAGATATGGCGATTACTAAAATCAAGCCAATCCGAGGAACTGTGAACAAGGCTCTCGCATACATTCTTGATCCGCAGAAAACAGATGACCAGCTCTATGTCTCTTCCTATGGTTGCGCTGCCAGCGATGCCGCAGCGAAGGAATTTGAGTGGACAAGAAATCTTGCTGCTCAACAAGGAATGCAGATGCCGAAGGTGATCGCCCGACATCTGATCCAATCCTTTGCGGTTGATGAAGTCACGCCGGAACAAGCGCATGAAATCGGTAAGCAGTTTGCCGACGAATGGCTCAAGGGAAAGTACGAGTATGTGATTGCAACGCACATCGACAAGGGGCATTGCCACAATCATATTATCTTTAACGCTGTCAATTATGTTGACTTCCATGCGTACCGAAGCAATAAGAAAACCTATCGTGAGATGCGGCATCTCAGTGATGAGATATGTGCTGAACACGGGCTGTCAGTTATTCCTCCCTCTCAGGGAAAAGGCATGGACTACAAGGAATACACCGAAGCCAAACGCGGTACAAGTTGGAAGCAAAAACTCAAGCAGACCATTGATCGCTGTGTGATCACAGCAAAGGACTACGATGAGTTTTTGAAGCTGATGCAGGACGCCGGATATGAAATCAAAACCGGCAAATACATCTCCTTCCGTGCCGAAGGGCAAGAGCGTTTCACCCGTGCAAAAACCATCGGAG
>UMBT01021201.1_pt1 | contig 15596 bp, 8 predicted proteins | sample 1964001 | NCBI WGS metagenome assembly UMBT01 (sample SAMEA4835945, study PRJEB28245) | human gut metagenome | biome: gut microbiome; material: fecal sample | place: Denmark | collected 2008
TCCATCAAGCCGGGCGGTACGACGATCCTGAAATACAAGATCATGGCCAAGCAGGACGCGGAGGTTGGCCCCGCCATGCTGGGCATCAATCTGACCTATGAGACCACCGAGGCGGTGGCCGGTAAGGCGGCGCAGAACATCATGCTGCCGGTCAGCCAGAAGATGGATGTTCTGGCCGGTACGCCGGAGGTGTACGGCACACTCAGCAAGGATAAGGAAGCTACCATCTCCGTGCCGCTGACCAACATGGGCCGCGCCAAGGCTATGAATATCCGGGTGCTGGCCACGGACGGCATGACCGCCTCCACCCCCTGTTATGTGGGCGACCTGCTGGCAGGCGGCTCCACCAGCGCCGATGTAACGGTAGGCTTCTCCAAGATCGGCGCGTTTGTGGGCAAGATGATCCTCCAGTATGAGGACGCCAACGGCGAGACGTATTCTCAGGACATCTCCGTGCCCCTGAGCGTGGCGGAAAGCTCTGCGGATACAGATGCCAACAGCGTCAACGCAAATAAAGACGGCACAGGCAGCCGCTGGTGGCTGTGGCTGCTGATAGCGATCCTTGCGCTCATCCTGATCGGCATTGTGGTCTATGTCATCATCCGCTATAAGCGCGGCGAGATCGGGCCCGGTGCCGAAAACACCGCTGCCTTGGACGATTTTGACGACGACTTTGACGCAGACGGCGGCGCACCGGACATCGGGGAGAAGCCGCTGACCCACGACGGAAGCAATAAGGACGGGAATGTATGAAGCCAAAAGACCTGTTTCGCTACGGCTGCACCAACCTGTTCCGGCGAAAGACCCGCACGGCGCTGACAGCCCTATCCATGGCGGTGGGCGTCATGTGTATCGTGGTGCTGATCTCCGTAGGTCTGGGCTATGAGCAGGCGTACCGCGAGAGCATCGAGGCACTGGGCAGCCTGACAAAGATCGATGTGACGCCTGCCACCGGCGATTACGGGCGCAAGGCACTGCTGAACGACAAGGCACTGGAGGCGTTCCGGGGCATCGACGGTGTGGAGGCGGTAACGCCGGTCTATCAGCAGTCCGCCTACATCGTATCCGGCAACTATGTCAACATGGTGCGCGTCTACGGCATTGACATGACCACGGCGGAGAGCTTCATGCTGACGCCGGAGCGGGGCGTTATGGCCGGGGACGGCACGCGCCTGCATCCGGAGGTGCTGTTTACCGACGATGTGGCCGCCGGGCTTGCCAACAAGGCGAAGGACTGGGAGCTGGCGGTGGATGAGAACGGCAACGCCCTCATTGATCTGCTGGAGGTGCCTGTCCGCATGACCTTCGATTCCTCCAGCCTGACCGGCGAGCCGAAGGCCGATACCGATGGGCGGGCGCTGCCCTCCGGCAATCTCTACAACTTGCGGGTAACCGGCATCTGCTCCACGCTGAACAACAACTTCACCTCCTCCGCCTTTATGGCCTATGACCGGCTGGAGGAGATGGTGCAGGCCAACGCCAACTATCTCGGCGCTGCCACGGAAACCAAAACGGCGGAGGAAAAGGCCAACGGCCCTACCTATGATCTGGTATGGGTGAAGGTGAAGAACGTCAACGATGTGCAGCGCATCGTCAAGCTGATCCGTGACACGGGACTGAACACCTACTCTCTCAATGATATGCTGGAGACGGTGCGGACGCAGTCCCGGCAGATCCAGGGGATGCTGGGCGCGCTGGGCGGCATCGCCGTCCTGATCTCCGCCATCTGCGTGGCAAACACCATGATGATGTCCATTACGGAACGGACGCGGGAGATCGGCGTGCTGAAGGTGCTGGGCACCGTTCGCAGCGACATCTTCAAGATGTTTCTCTCGGAGGCACTGATCGTAGGCGTGATCGGCGGCGCGGCGGGCTTGGCGCTGAGCTTTATCGCCAAGTGGCTGATACCGGTGATCTTCGCATCCCGTGAGCTGCGGTGCGTGCTGCCCTGGTGGCTGGCGGTCTGCGGCGTGGTGTTTTCCGGCTGCGTGGCCATTGCCGCCGCATGGATCCCCGCACGAAAGGCAACGCTCATCAGCCCCAACGAGGCCATCCGCTCTGAGTGAGGAGGTAGCTTTTATGAAGAAGATATGCTGTGTAGTGCTGGTCGTACTCTGCCTCCTGCCGTGCTTGGCAGGGTGTGGGAAACACACTTCGGACAACGAAGTCATGTATGCAGAGATAGAAGAAGATCTATCCTCACCTTGTGCATTGGTCCTGAAATACGAGGATACCAGTTTTACCGTTGCTTCCATCACCGAGCGGAGTTCGGCAGAAGATACCTTTACGATTCGGTATCAGGCAAGTGCTGCAATTCCGGCAAGCGAAGATATGTCCAGTGTTTATGTTACTGCTATGTTCAACGGAAATGCACTGTATGTAGACGATGAATTGGTTGGGACATTATCACCAATCATATTGCAGCTTGATTTCGAGAACGGGCCCCATGACTTCTATGTTGATTCTTCTAACGGAGGACGCCACTATGAAGTCATGATTTCACGGACATCTTGAAAGAATGAATTCCTTTACTGTCGGTTACCCTAAAACGGGCAAAAATAAAACAAAAAATGAGGAGGAAAAACATGAAAAAAAGATTCTTAGCCATTATTATGGCAATGGTCATGGCTTTGAGCCTCAGCGTGACCGCTTTTGCGGGCACAAATGCTGCGGGTGATTTGACCATCACGGCCCTCGGCGAGACGTTTGATAATGATGTCGTCAGTGTCAGTTCTGGTGAGCAATGGGACGCGTTCTACTGCTTCAAGCAGCTCCCTGATAACACTGATTTCAGCAGCGTTCGGACCACTTTTGAGTTCACGGGTACGAAACTGTTGATCAATGGCGTGCAGAAGGCTACATCTTCCCCTTATACGGCCAATGTGGACTTCACTAGCGTTGTGAGTGTTGGCGTGGTTAATGGAACTACCACGAAAACCTACTATGTCTCCGCATACCCCTCTACGTTTACCGTTACCATGAATTTCGAGTACGAAAATGCGAGAGCATTCTCGCTATTAAGCGGAACAGAGTACGGCAATTCTGGTATGCTCGATGAAGTTACTGACGCACAGAAAGCAAATGCGGCTGAAAAGGTGCAGCAGATGGATAATATGTGCGCGAGCATGAGCCCGATGACCGCTGCACAGTACCGTACCCTCACTACTACTGTCAACGCAGGCAATACGCCCTACGAACTGCTGAATGCATTCAAGGCTGCACGCACCGGCTTCGATTTTAGTGGAAGCTCCTCATATATTTCCTCCATCGGTGTTCTTGATATGAATAGCACGGCAACGATGCTCGGCGGAGGCGCCGGTGGCTGGATGTATCAGGTCACCCGTGGCGGCCAGACTGTTGTTCCCATGATTGGTATTAGCGGTTGGAAGCTCATCCCCGGCGATGTTGTGACCTGGCGTTATACCTGCGATTATGGTTATGACATCAACGCCCCGATGTGGTAAGACATTTTAGACGCTAATATGCGGCGGCGTACCTAAAGGTTAACCGAAATGCCCGTTTTAGGGTACGCCGCCGCATTCCATCGAATTCAGAGACTGTGCGCTCTTACAAACGAATGACATAATGATGAAACGTAGAATCACAAGGGTGTCTACACTCCTTATAAGCATCATCCTCCTGCTCAATACGGTGACTGTTGGCTACGCTGCCGAGCAGACAATTCCCTCAGCACCTTCATACTGGCCCGGTGGGGCATATAATACGATAGGTGACGACGATAATTCAGCGTCATCGAATTATACTGCAGTGAAAATCACCGCAGAAGAGTATCCGAATGCCGGTGACCTCCAATTCCTTCAAGTGCGTGATATGCAGTACTTGTATTGGGGGTCGCTTGTAAAAGTGATAGAAGTTCCTGGTGCTGATGGAACAAAATCTTCCGATTTTAAGCTGACATTGACTCTCACACGTCAGCAAGATGGCGTAGACATTACACTCGATAAAGCAGATTACTATAAACCGGTCCGGCAGCGAATTGTCGCTGCCGATGGGCGACAGTGTGATATTTTTATCATTGCCGTTCCGGAAAAGCGTACATATCAAACTTCCAGTGAATTGTCTGACTACACAACTGCCGGAGAAAAGTGCCTGCAAGCATATGACGCGATTTCTGATTTGTATTGGAAGTTGTATGATGAGCATGATTTTCCCGCGGTACAGGGTGGCCCTCATCCTGCAGCACGAAGAAGCCTGATTAGCTTGTCATTTGGTCTTGGGCCTTATATACATACCCGTAATACAAAGTATCCGATAAGCAGTAGTTCGTATACTGTAGAAAAGGCAGCCACAGGGATTCGCAACGCCAATTATTTTTCGGCAGAACAAGCGGAAGCAATTTTTGATACAGTCTTTCCTTATTACATTCAGTATGCACAGCAGGAAATTCCATCGCCGGCTCTTGAGAGTATTGAGGCGGCCAATATCAAAGGCGTGCTGCAAGCTGATGGTTCTTATGTATTGACTGTCCCAGATGGTCTTGACATGAACAAAGTGCAAGGTGCCATCAAATATGGAGTTGCGGATCCGACTGCGGTGCAGGTATCTCTATCGGGGGCTTGGAGCGTCAACGGTACAAGTATTATTACACTGACCGCAAAGGATCCTGCGACCACGCGTGTATACGGGGATAGTCAAAACGGTATCATAAGGTCAAGTTATGTCATTCGCATACGAAGCGGTTCGCCTGTCTTTGGCGTAAACTATTTTAGTGTTGCGGGCCGCATCGCAACGATTGATGATGAACGCAATAAGATAGCCTTACACCTTCCTGCTGACAGCCCGTGGCTGACGAGCGTTGATGTAGAGTATACTGGTACTGCTTTAACTTACCTTGATAGCGCAAAAAACGAGGTTGCTCCGGATTTGTTGGGGAGAATTGACCTCCAAAAAGCAAACTACCTTGTGATTGACAATGATTGCTCTAACTTTGCGGGAAAGGGTGCTGAGAAGGATAAGCTGAAGTTTTCCCGTGAATATGAATTGGACATCACACAGGGGAACTCTGCCGAATGTGATCTTCTGTCTTATACCACAGGCATTGAAGAGGAAAGCATTGTCTGGAACGGAGAGCGGATCACCGCCACGATCCCCTATGCAACAGATTGGAGCCTGCTGAAAAGCGAGTATACCTGCTCTTATGATGCGAAAGTTGAAGCACTGAACGGTGAGGACTTCCAAAATTCAGAAAATACGCCGATCATCTACAGAGTCACAGCCGAAAATGGTACGAGCCACAAGGATTATTCTGTTGTTGTAAAGAAAATTCCCGCCGCGACAAATAACCGCCTTGTTGCATTTCGCTTTGGCGGGTTAAAGGGCGCTATAGACCATACAGCCGGAACGGTTTCGTTAGAACTTCCGGCGGGAACGTCCAAGCGGTTTGCTCCGATAATCGAACTTCCCCAATATGCAACAGTCTCTCCTGCATCTGGTGAAGTACAGGACTTTACAAATCCTGTAACGTATACGGTAACGGCACAGAATGGCGACAAAAAAGAATATGTTGTCACTGTCACGGTTTCAAGTCAGCCGGCAGACAATCCACAAAAGGCGCGAATGCGGGATCTCCTTAACGGTATTATCACCGCATATAGAGAGAAAGATGGGCAGCTTGAGGATTGGGAATGGTTGAATCTTGGCTTATATGAGAACTTGCAGGAGCCAAACACCAATAATGGTTTCCCCATCGCGGAGATCATAGCAAATCGGAAACTCGGCCCGAAAGGGATCATGACGGATCTTGCGCGAGTGACCTTGATGCTGACTGCCCGCGGCTATGATTGCTCAAACCTTGCGCAGTATAATGATGGAGAACCTTTTGTCGATGCACAGGGAAATGAAATTGATAACCTTATCGCGAACCTGTGTCAGACAACTGTTTCACTGAATGGTGTGCAATTTGGTTTGCTGGCACTGGATATTGGCAATTACACACTGCCGGAGGATACCGAGCATAATCGGGCGTTTATGGTTGAGTATCTTTTGGAGCAAACACCGAAGGGGATCGACAAGGGCTTTATGAAGCTGGATGGCGTTGCATCCAACATGTTCGCTCTGGGTCCCTATCAAGAGGATCCAACATATGGCAATCGGGTGAGGCAGTGGCTTGAGGATGGCACTGAGTACCTCGCGCAAAAAGTCTCTAACGACTATACGATCAAGTCGTGGGGGACGATCAACAGCGAAGTCATTTCCTGGACGATCTGCGGCTTGTGCGCAGCTGGTATCGATCCATATACAGATCCGCGCTTTAGCAATGGCAGCAAGAGCATCGTCACGCAATGGCTGGACATGTTTTCAACTGGCAACGGATTTAAGCATGAAGCGAAAGAGCTTAGCCCCAATGCGCTTGCGACCTATGAGGGCTGTTATGCCTTGCAGTGGTACTTGAACTTCCTTGAAAGAGGTGGCCAGGGTACACCGTATCATCTTTGGTACAAGCAGCATGACTTCGCCAAAACACTTTCTTCTGAAGCGCGTATCTATGGGTTTGAGCTTGAAGGTAGGCATGGTGTCATAAAAGAGGCTGCCACAGCAGGTGGTAAAAATACGATCACACTGGAACTGCCCGCAGGGACACCGCTCGTTCGCGTCACGCCGAAGCTGACGTTGTCCGAGGGTGCGACCCTTGTTGCTCCTGATCTGCCCATGACGATTACCGCGAACACAGAGTACAATTTCACCATTCGCGCAGAAGATGGCAAAACCGAAAACGTCTATGCGCTTACGGTCACCATGAAGGACGACCTTGAGGCAAGCGGCGCGGAGCTGTACCTGAACACGTTGGCTTTACAGGACAAGAATTTGCGGGGATTGTCGATTATCGGCAGGACAGTAACAGAAACGAAATCCGGCGCAGACATCATACTGAATGTGGAGGCCGGAAAAGATGTTACAGAGATGCATATTTCTGCTGATATTTCTTATAGAGCAACGGCAACTCCTGCCCTTGACGGTAAGGCTGCCATGGATCTCTCCGATTGGACGAGCTTCGTGATCAGATCGCAGGATGGTACAGCAACAAAGACATATCGGATCAAGGTCGTTGCAAAGGGACAGGCATCCATCAGTGCCTTCTCCTTGACGGTCAACGGTACGACCTATAAGGGTACGATCGACGACCAAAAGGGAACGATTGTCGTCAATGGCGTTGATGACAGCGGACTCACGACAACAAAACTGATCCCGTCCATCACGTTGGGCAAGGGAACAACCGTGTGCAGTCCTGCCCCCGGCTTGGAACAGGATTTTTCCGGTGAGGTTCACTATACGGTCACTGGCTCCGATGTTGTATCGCGCACCTATACGGTGAACGTGTATAACAAAAATGGCCAGCGCATCAGCGCAAGCGGCGGCAATACAGACCCTGTGACACCGGCCACAGCACGGATCACATCCTTCAAGGTCTTGGGCATTGAAGGCGTGATCGATGATTCCGCCGGTACAATAACGATCACGCTGCCGGACGGCACTGACGTGACCCGCGTGGCACCCGTTGTCACGGTCCCCGCTGGTGCTGTAGTAAGTCCTGTTTCGGGCGAGGTCGTGAATCTGTCGATGCCGGTCGCTTACACGGTGACCTTGGGTTCCGATAGCAGGACCTATACTGTTCGTGTCATTTATCAGCGCAGCACTTCCCAGCAGCTATGGGATAAGATGGCTGAAAATAGCACGGTGACAGATCACCAGGTAAGCAAAAGCACGAGAAACTGGAGGTAACTATGAAAGGACACAAATTACTGGCGTTGCTGATGGCACTGCTTCTGTGCATACAGCTTCTGCCGGTTTCCACCGCTTTTGCGGAGGAAGTGTCAGAGGATGGCATCAGTGTAACGCTGAAAGCCAATTCCGCCAACTACGGCACGGTGACGAGCAGCAGCAGCCTTACAGGTCTAAAGAAGGATGACACGGTGGAGCTGACAGCCACACCACTGAAGGACAGCTATGTGAAATTCAGCCAATGGGCCGTGTATAATAGCAAAGGTGCAAAGGCAAAAGAAGGAACGGATTATACTCTGGAAACAAACGAGTCCGACTCCAGCAAGGCGACACTGACTGTGCTGGGCACAACAGACCTGAGCGTAATGGCAGTGTTTAAGGGAGATATCGTTGGGCTTGCAAGCAATTATCAGCCTGTGCCTGCGGAGAGAAAAGCTGGCAAGACGACGAAAACAATGATCTCCCTTATGAGCGGTACAACCGTGGAAGGGACTACGGTTATTTCGGGCTGGAATAACAATCCCAAAGAACCGCTGACCGCAACGATTACATTGGATGCCAGACCCACAGATCAAGCAACGAGCAGTTTGCGTCTTGAAGTGTGGGAAAATGTAATGGCAATGGGTGCTCAACCCAAGATGCTTGCAGAGGGCGCGCAATACAAGTTCGACAATGTGACCAAAATGGCTAGTGAGTCCAATGCAGCGATGTCACGGTATTCCTTCGGCGAGGGCTGGGATTGGACAGAGTACGAGTTCAGCATCGTGAGCAGTGATGGTACTACTGTGCTGAAGCCGGGCAAGATCATCTTCAAGTATCCCGGAATTGCAACCATTGACGCGAAGAACGGCAGTGTGAAGTGCGGCGAGGCCACTTACACGGATGGTCAGACAGTGAATCTCGGCACTGGTGAGAAGACCATTGAGGCCGTGCCTGCCACGGGCTACATTTTCACCGGCTGGAAGATCGACGGCGTGACACTGGATGATGCCACTGCCAATCCGCTCACCTTCGCCATGCCGACCGAAGCTAGCACCACCATTAAGGCGAACTTTGCACAAAGACCTGAGCTTGGCTATCAACTGTCCATTGAAGGCAACGGAAAGGTGTTTGTGGACGGGGTCGAGCGTGCCAACGGATATATGGCGGAAGTCGTGGATAGAACCAACGTGAAATTCCTCGCGGAGCCGGCGGAAGGCTATGTTTTGCATCACTGGGAAATCACAAGCCCCATCAAGGACGTAAATATTCCCGACAGCAGTGGTAATTTAAATCAGCTACATATCACAACAGCCTTTGGTGGTCAATTCTACAATGTCAAAGCAGTCTTTGCGGAAAAAGCCACCTATAAACTGCGCTTCAAGCTGATGCTGGGAGAGACGAATGTCACACAATCCAACGATTTTAAGACTGCATGCGGAAGTCAGAATGTTGGCATACCATACTTAGCCTACACGTTCCCGTCTGCAATGACTCTGGATGAAATCTACAGCAGTTTGTCAACCAGGAAAACAATAAGTGGTTTCGATTCATTTGCCGATGGACTGAATTACTTAGATTTCCCTGTGGGCAATGGAGATTGGATCGTTATTGGACTGGAGGCGTATCCAGGCTATACCGTGCAGGGGGGGCCCAAGTTTATTACAGATGGCTTTGTGTCCAGCAACGAAGACGCTGTGGCAGACAGACGCAGTATCTCAAACTCCCGCTTCGGTGGAAGAACATATATCGTATTCAAAATGACGCAGGATACGACCATTACGGCGAATATCCATGAAGCGAAGTACATGACAGTAACAGTGCCTACGGATAAAACAAAGGGCACGGTCACGATCACACCTGCGGCTGATGTAGAGACACCAGCAATGTGGTGGGAAGGCTCGAAACTGACTGTGCAGGCTGTTCCCGCTGAAGGCTATCGTTTTGTTCGCTGGGAAGAGGGTTCGGGCGGATATATAAGCGACGAAAACGCGGCTTGGAACCCGTTGAACATCACGCTTGGAGCGACTGATGCCAACTTCTCCCCTGTATTCGAGGCTGCGAAAGCGGTTGACCGGAGCATCACAAAGGTCGTTGATCCGGAAGGAAAGGCGACGATTACGATCAATGGTTCGTCCGATACCATCCAGGTCAGAGAAGGCTCTGTCGTTTCGCTGGGAATTGATGTTGACGAATACTATCTGTTTGATCATTGGAACGTTACGCAGAACGGGGTAGAGCCCTCGTACAATCTGGTCGCATCCGAAAATCAGGCATCTAAAAGCGCAACATTTGTCATGCCGTTTGGCGAATCCGGCGTTACCGTACAGGCCGTCTTGAAGAACCGGTATACAGGGTTAAGTACCCTTGTTTTCCTGATGACGGGCAATAATGGTTCGACCGCTGGTGCAAAGGGCCTCACAACGGTATCTCTGAGCAAAAACAGCAGCCCGCTGACCGACGTGAATTGTCAGGTGCAAAAGGGTGATGAACTCGAAATCGCCGTTACGATGCTGAATGAGGATTATGTTCTCAGAGAGATTACCGTTGTAAATATGGATTCTTTTGAGACGCTGCAAACCATTACGGACGTTCAGGGCACCATTGCGATTCCGAGTTGGAATTCGTGGCAAATTTCTGTAAGAATCGAGAAAAAGACCACGGATACAGAGCGGCACAGCATTTCGCTGACTCAACCGACGACAGGCGGCACGATCAGTTCTTCCAATATGACCTCGCAGCCCGACAAGACCATTACATTGACCGCTGCTCCCGATAGCGGCTACACGCTGAAGAGCTGGATCGTGAAGGACGAACAGCAGAAGAGCATTGCTGTCACCGAAGATAAGACTAACAGCAATGTTGGTACTTTCACGATGCCTAAGAGCAATGTCACGGTAACGGCAGAGTTTGAGTCCACGTCGGAGATTACACCGACGATCACATCTGTTGCACTGCTGCAGGGTAAGGCCGGTAATGAACTGGCAACGGGCGTTCTGTCCGGCGACAAGTGGACGATCACCATTCCCGACACCGTGTCGGCGGAGACGGTTGAGCTGATCCCCGAAGGCACGTCCGGCCTGTTTCTGAAAATCGTGACGCCCACCGGCGTAACAGTAAAGCAGATGGACGGCGGCGGCAGCTGGGCAGGCGACTGGTCTAAGGGTGACATTGTGTGCTGGATGCCGGTAGGCGAAGAAGTTACGTTCAAGGCAACAGCAGGAACAGCTACCAAGGATTATACCATTAAGCTGATCTATTCTGGCTCTGGTGAACCTACGGAGCCTATCCTGTCCAACGGTTCCGCCACACGTATCAGCAATAGCGGCGCAGCCGTACAGTTCAGCTCGAATGTGGCAGGCAATTACTTCTATAAGGTTGTCAACCACAGCGCGGCGGCGCCTACGGTGGAAGAGATTTTGGCTTCTTCCAACAAGGGGACAGCCAGTACAGGCGTGAATAACATCACTCTTAGCAATTTGGGCGATGGCGCACGCGACATCTATATTGTTGTTGTGGATGCCTCCAATAACAGGAGCGTGGTTCTCAAGATCGAGATCCCCGCTTATGGCAGCATTGATGTACCGGATACCGGAGCGTACACTATTACAGTGAAGGCACCCAAGGGCGGCACCATCATCCCCAACCGCACCAAGGCCAACGCGGGCGATGAGATCATCGTTACCGTAACCCCCGACAGCGGTTATCAGATGGTGGCGGATTCGCTGACCTACACGCTGGCTGTTGCTGGCGGCGAAACAGTGAAAATCACTAACAACCGCTTTACCATGCCTGAGGGTAATGTGAGCATCAGTTGTCAGTGGGAGACTGCCGCGACGACCTCCACGGGCATCACAGGCTTCTCCATCAACGGCGTGGCCGGTGCGGTGAACAACAGCACCAATACCATTACCATCACCATGCCCCGTGGCACGGATGTAACGAAGCTGACCCCTGTTATCGCCACCAACGGCGTCAAGTCCCTGACGCCCGGTAACGGCGAGACGGTGGACTTCACCAATGCCGTGACCTACACCGCCGCCATGGAGGATGGCAGCAGCAAGACCTATATCGTTACGGTCTATGTGGACAAGGGGACGCTGGCCGATCAGTTCTGGGATAAGCTGACTGATTTTGCCAATCAGGTTCCCTGGTGGCAGTATGCCGAAAAGCAGCAGAGCACCAGCAAGTATCCCAAGTATTGGTAAGTAGATGGCTCCCGACCCCACAGACACCCTGAAATACCAATCGCAAAACGAACAAAAGAGCAGCCATTCCTAGGAATGGCTGCTCTTTCTCTGTAATGACTCAGGCACGGGCGTGATGGGCGTTGGCCTCCCCGTGTGCCTGAACCCCGCCTACCCCCACGTCATGGCACTATGGGGCTCTGAAGGGGCTGAGTGCGACTGCGAAGGCAATTGCTATACGCCGCGCGACTCACGGAACGTAAATACGCATTTGATGTGTCAGAGCAGGGATGCCAGTTAAGCATTGAGCCAGTTGTCGAGAATAGGCCGCACCGGTTGAATAAATGAAGGAAGACCACTTGCCGAAAACAGCAGGTAGCCTTCCCTTAGATAGAGAGTGATTTCCTTGGAATTTGTCCTTCCGAACGTATTGACAATATACTCGATTATGCTACGCTGGGATTAGGGGGTTAGGTGCGGGCGAGGAGCAGTGTCCCTGCCTGAGCTTTGTCTGCGAAAGCTGCTGTGGTTACTGCGGAGCTACAGTGGATGTGGAGTCCGAGTTGCTTACTTGCTCAGGTCGCCTTGCGAGTCCCAAATCACCATCGGTGTATTCGTCAAGGATAGTAGATATTTCATCATCAATACGTATGACTGTCAGCGAAACATAGTGCAGCTTCGCTCGCCAATCTTGCCTGCGCAAAGTATGCTTCAACTCCTCAAATGCCTTTTCGCTGTTCAGGATGATGATCGTGTGAATCCTTGGGATATTCTTATCGTTCTGCAAACCGAGGATCACATCTGAAGCAAGTATGTCGTGCCCGGTAAAGTAGTAGAAAAACCATCCTTCATCGCCTTTTTCGTTGACTAAAAAATGATGCATGTTCTCATAGTTCGTATCTAGACCGCGGCTACGCGGAGAGTGTTTTGACGAATATGGCATGAGGAGGGTTGTTTCAAATATCTTGTCTATAAAAGATATGATGCGAGTGCCGTAGTAGAGTAGCTGCCAACTCTGAATCAGTTCGATTACTTCGCGTGTGTCTCTTATATACTTCGCCAAGTCAATGTCCAGCCCTAATCTATATGCAACCAGATTCCATTCAGGCTTTGACTTAACGTTCTCGGTTCTTAAAAATCGAGAAAACAAACTGGGGGATAGCTCATATTTTGTTGCAATATCCACCTGCGATACCTTGGGGTTCTGTTGTAAAAATACGTTGATTACATTTTTGACTAAGTTTGTGTCCCTAGGAAACCTATCTCTGCTTCCTGTGAGTGCCATTGTCTTTACATAGTAACCTTCGAATTCGTACAGGTCGTTTGCCTTATTTACCTTTTCGCTCACATGAACACCTCCCGTCATTAAATAATAGTACCATTTGAATAAAAAAAAGTCAAGCATGCGGCTTGATAAATAAATCTGTTGAGATAACGCGCCTGTGTTTAGACGGTTGATGCACTAATATAAATGGTCATGTTTATTTTTTTGAACCATACTGTTGACTTTTGTAAATATATATGTTAATCTAAAAGTGCAAAAAGTCGCGGCGGCACAGCGGGGTTCACGACTTTTGAGAAATCTAGACTTCTAGGATTGATGCAAAAAAAGAAGGGAGGCGAATTATTACCCAGGATGCGGCATACAGTACGGGTCGGCTCGCCCGGAATCAACGCCTGTGGAGACGGATTTCTGTCGTTGAAGCAGGAAGCTACTCTGCAGCGGGGCCATATAAAAAGGCTGCCCCCATTTGCAGATGGGGGCAGCCATCCAAGCACACCGTGGTAGGGTCCATGATGCACCTGTAGGACAATATGTATTGTATCATGAATCCTCCGCAAAATCAACAACACAGTTTTAAGGAGGAAAAGATGGGGATGTTACTTTCACGCGCCGAGGCGGCAGCGTATCTTGGCATCAGCGCAAAATTGCTCGACGGTTTCCGCAAGGATGGCAAAATCTCTTATGTTCAGCGGGTTCCCGGCGGCAAGGTCTTTCTCAGCAAGGAGGAATTGCGTCAGTTCAGGGCAATGTACACGCGCCCTGTGCCCCGCGCATCCACCGCCTTTGCTCCCGCTTTTCGCGGCGAGGTACCTGAACGAGGGTGTCGCTGATGGGACGCAGCAAAAAACCTAAATATGGCACTGTCACTCGCAAGGGAAGAAAGTATTTTCGAACACGCATTACCATTCAGGACGGGACACGAGTTACGCTCTACGGCCGCACCGAGAGTGAAGTAGATCAAAAGGTCGCAGAATTGCGGGCAAAAGTCGCGCGAGAAGCTCTTGAACGGGACTGCCCCACTGTTGCGCAATATGCACAGCTGTGTCTAGAGAACAGATCCCCGTTTATCGCACTCAGCACATTTGACAATTATGCACAAACTATCAAAAAACATATCGTAGAGCCGCTGGGCGACAAACTCATGTGTGACGTAACGCGCGATGACATACTCGCCGCAGTGCGACGCTCTGCCGTATTGTCAGAGTCTACTTATGGTGCGGTTCAGATGTTCTACAAAAGTATTTTTGGCGAGGCTGTCAAAAACGGAATTATTTCGGAAAATCCCGCACTTGTCCTTCCTGCAAAGGGTGGGAAAGCACCGACAAAGGCTAGAAAGTCGCTGACAGACGAGGAAGTGCAGATCCTTTTGAACGCTGTTAAGGGATTGCCGCCGTACACTTTCATTTTGCTTGCGCTGTACACTGGACTCAGGCGGGAGGAAATCCTTGCCTTGCGGTGGGATAGCGTGGATCTTGACTCAAAAACGCCCTCACTTACTGTGCGCGAGGCGTGGCACGTCCATAAGAATCGCCCTTATATCACCGAAAGATTGAAGAGTAGGGCGGCTTATCGAACTGTACCTATCCCCTCGGAATTGGCGCAATACTTGAAAGAGAAAGAGAATACGGCCAATTCCGAGTACGTGGTTTGCAACCGCAATGGCGGCCTGTTGTCGGGCTCGCAATATAGCCGCCTGTGGAAATATGTTACCACGCGCAGTACGAAGCCGCGCGAATATACGCGCATTGCGCCAGACGGAACCAAGACGAAACATCGGGTTGTTCCCACTTTGGGCGAAAGGGCTGCACATAACAGTCATGTGATTTATTCTATTGACTTTCGCGTTACACCGCACATGCTGCGGCACACGTATATCACCAATCTGATTTATGCTGGTGTCGATCCCAAGACGGTGCAGTACTTAGCGGGGCACGAAAACTCGAAGATCACCATGGATATCTACGCTGAAGCCAAGTACAACAAGCCGGACGCTCTGGCAGCGCGTGTCAATTACGCATTCAACATTCCTAACCTGTAATATAAAAACAGGCGATTGCGAAAAGATGGGACAATTGAGGGGACAATTTTTCCCTTATAATCCCCAAATCCCTTGCAAATACAATGGTTTCTATCGTGGGAGCGCAAGAAGTACGGTCTGAAGGCCGCCCGTCGCGCACCTCAGTTCTCCAAGCGCTGATCGGACGCAAATTCACAGCTCAAAAGCTCAAAAACCCCGGAAAATCCGCGTTTTCCGGGGTTTTCTTATGCTCATTTTGCATAAAATATGACTGATTTTCTCCATCCTTTCCTTTGACCATCGACCGTTTTGCAAAGCTTATTATACCACGCAAGCATAAGGCCTATGTTAAGCAAGAGGTCTTTGGGGCGATTGGAACAGCGAAAGA
>UMBT01041455.1_pt1 | contig 15396 bp, 20 predicted proteins | sample 1964001 | NCBI WGS metagenome assembly UMBT01 (sample SAMEA4835945, study PRJEB28245) | human gut metagenome | biome: gut microbiome; material: fecal sample | place: Denmark | collected 2008
TGTACTATATCACCCATTATTTTTATCTGTTTATATAATAAACAGCAAGGACATAAAATAAAATACTTATTATATTTCTTTTACCCTATTCATTTATTAGTTTTATATTTATTACATATATCACAGTTTTTATAAATAAATTTGTTTTTTTGCTTTACAAAACCTCTGTTTTAATATAAAATATGAATAGAATTTTGTACTTAAATAAGGTGGTTTTATGCAAAAAGAATATATTTCTAAAAATGAACAAGATACTATAAATTTTGCTACAAGACTAGCAGCTAATTTAAAGATTGGAGATATTATTGTCCTATCTGGTGACTTGGGCGCTGGGAAAACGAAATTTACTCAAGGAATACTAAAATACTTCAACTTAGAAAATGAAATCTCAAGTCCCACATTTACAATTGTTAACGAATATACTAATAGCACCATACCTATATATCATTTTGACGTCTATAGACTAGCAGATGTTGACGAATTCTATGCTATAGGTGGAGAAGAATACTTTTCCAAGGGAATTTGTATTATTGAGTGGGGTGAATTGATAGAAAGCATATTGCCTGCTAATCATATAAAAATTACAATTAACAAAGATTTTGAAAATGAGAATCAAAGAAAAATAATAATAGAAAATGCTGAAAATATAAAATTATAAAGAAGGTTACAAATTTGAAAATATTAAGTATTGATACTTCTTCTAAAATATGCACTGTTTGTATTTATGAAGATAATAATGTTCTAATTGAATTAAATAATGATGACGAAAGAACACATTCTCAAAAGTTAATGCCTATGATTCAAAAAGCTTTTGAATCAGTTAATCTTACTCTAAATGATATAAATTTAATTGCTTGTGCGAAAGGCCCAGGCTCTTTTACAGGTATAAGAATTGGAATTGCCACAGCAAAAGCCTTCTCTGATGTAAAAAAAATTCCTGTTGTTGGAGTTACTTCGTTAGAGGGATTAGCCTATAATTTAGGCTCTAGTGGTCTTATTTGTTCATTAATAGATGCAAAAAATAATAATGTTTATTACGGATTATTTGAGTTTGAAAATAACGAATTAAAAAATACTTTTATATTATCTTCTGATAATATAGAAAATGTAATTACATATATAGACACTTTGCAAACAAATTACAGTTCTATAAGTTTCATCGGTGATGGGGCTTATTTATATAAAAATTTAATTGTTTCTAAATTATCTAATAAATTCAATAATATTACTTTTGCAGAAGATACTAAAAACTTGGCAAATAGTATAAGTATTGCCAAAGCTGCCTATAATAAATATAACCATGGTGAATTTGGGGATTCTAACTCACTTGTTCCTACATATCTTCGAGCATGTCAAGCAGAAAGGTCTATTAAAAATCCTGAAAATGTCTAACATTTTTGTAAGAAAAATGTCTTTAGATGATTTAGAAAAAATTAATTCTATAGGCTTAGAAAATTTTGATGATTTTTGGAATATTAATACTCTACGTTCTGAACTCTCTAAATCTGATATTAATACCATATATTTTATTGCAACAAACAATTGTGATATTTTAGGATTTATTGGTGCCTTAAGAATTATCGATGAATTAAATATTATGAACATTGCTGTAAGAAAAGATTTACGTAGATGTGGTATTGGTTCTGCTCTACTAGAGTTTTTAATAAATTTTGCAATTTCTCAAAAAGACGGTTCTATTACCTTAGAAGTAAATGAAAATAATACTTCTGCAATAGCATTATATAAAAAATATGATTTTAAACAAGTTGGCTTAAGAAAGAAATATTATAATAACACAGATAATGCCATCTTAATGTCATTATATTTAAAGAAGGAGTGAAAAACTAATGAAAAAAAATGAATTAAGTTATAAAAATTTAAAATCAGTTTGTGATCCTAGCATTTTCAAATTTGAAACAACTGATGATGTTGAACCTATTCATACCGGAATAGGTCAGGATCGTGGCATAAGAGCATTAGAATTTGGTTTGAATGTTGATGTTAAAGGATATAACCTATATTTAGAGGGTCCTAGTGGCGTTGGAAAAACAATGTATTCTAAAAATTATTTAGAAACAATTTGCAAAAAAAAGAAAACTCCTTGTGACTGGTGCTACATTTATAACTTTGACAATCCAAATGAGCCTATTGCTGTTTCTTTGCCTGCTGGAAATGGAAAAGACTTTCAAGACACTATGAACAGATTTATTACTGATATTAAAGTTGATATTAAAACTACCTTTAATAATGAAGAATTTGAAAAAGAGAAAAAAATAATAAAGCAAGAATTCGAGGACAAAAGAAGTGTCTTAATGGAAAAATTAAATAAAAAATCTTCTGAGTATGGATTTCAAGTTAAATCTTCGCAAAATGGTATATATATGATGCCTATTATGAACGGAAAAGCTATTGCAGAAGATGAGTTTGATAAATTGGACGATCAAATCAAACAGGAATATGAAAATAAGTCTACAATTGTTCAAGAACATATTATGGATGCAATTGTTGAAATAAAATCTATAGAAAGAGATTCCGAGAAGAAAATCCAAGAATGGCAGTCTAATGTTGCTCTATTGACTGTAAATACTCACATAAATTATATAAAATCCAAATACAAAAGAAATAAAAAAATAAATAAATTTTTAGATGATATTAAGAAAGACATTTTAAAAAATATTGAACACTTCATTTCAGAAGATAAAAACTCTGAAGGCGGAAAGACCATTCAACCAGTAAAACAGGACATAATTAAACCTTGGCTTAATTATAGAGTTAATCTTTTTATTGATAATAGCACACTAGAAGGAGCTCCTGTTATAATGGACTCAAACTATTCTTATCACAATATCTTCGGCAAATTAGAATATGAAAACTATTTTGGTGCATTAAAAACTGATTTCACAATGCTAAAGCCTGGGCTACTTCATAAGGCAAATGGTGGATATATTATATTTCAAGCTAATGATATTTTATCAAATAATTTGTGTTATGAAGCATTAAAAAAAGTATTAAGGACAAAAGAGATTGGAATAGAAAATACTGCAGATGCTCGTTCTTCAATGGTTATAATTTCACTAAAGCCAGAGCCTATTCCATTAGATTTAAAAGTTTTATTGATAGGAGATGAAAATATTTATCAAACTCTTTTATCAATGGATTCGGATTTTAGAAAATTGTTTAAAATAAAGGTAGAATTTGAAGACGATGCTCCTAAAACAGTGGAAAATATGAACAAGTTAGCAAGATTTGTAAAAGGCTTTTGTGACCAAGAAGAATTATCTCCATTAGATAAATCTGCTGTGGCAAAAATTGTAGAATATGCATCTAAACTTGCTGATGACCAAACCAAATTGTCTACTAAATTTAATGATTTGGCAGAAATAGTTGGCGAAGCAGCTACATGGGCTAAACTAGATAAGTCCAAAATTGTTACCGGCAAATATGTTGATATGGCATTAAAAGAAAGAGCTGAAAGAATAAAAAAATATGACTCTAGATATTTAGAAATGATAAAAGATTGTACTTTGCTAATTAATACAGACTCTTATGCTGTTGGTCAACTAAATGGACTCACAATTATGAATATTGGTGATTATTCTTTTGGTAAACCAGTAAAAATAACCGCCAACACATATATAGGAAAAGGTGGAATCATAAATATTGAAAGAGAAGTCGAACTCTCTGGGGCAACTCATTCAAAAGGTATACTTATTTTAAATGGTTACTTAGGTCAAACCTTTGCCCAAAATATACCATTGTCATTAAATGCTAGTATATGTTTTGAACAATTGTATAATGGAGTTGATGGCGACAGCGCTTCTAGTACAGAACTTTATGCAATTTTATCAAGTCTTTCTGAAATACCTATTAACCAATCTATAGCTGTTACTGGCTCTGTAAATCAAAAAGGCGAAATTCAGCCAGTAGGTGGTGTAAATGACAAAATAGAAGGCTTTTTCCAAATTTGCAAAATGCGTGGTTTAACTGGTTCTCACGGAGTATTAATTCCTAAACAAAATGTAAAAAATTTGAATTTATCAGACGAAATAGTACAAGCAGTCAAAGATGGAAAATTTCATATATATGCTGTATCTACAATAGATGAAGGTATAGAAATCTTAACTGGCGTACCTGCCGGAAAAAAGGATGAAAATGATAATTTTCCTGCAGGAAGTATTAATTACTTAGCCTATGAAAAATTAAAAAAGTACGCACTTAATAGCAGTAAATATTTTAACAAATGAAATAGTAAAATAATTTTCCCTATAATGCTAAAATAGAATTTGTCTTGAGACAAATTCTATTTTCATTATTAAGTTAACCCAACGTACATATGACGAAGTAACTTTTCTTATTTATTTTCTTCTTTTACTGTTTCAACATTTTCTTCTTTTACTGTATCAGTAACTTCTTCTACAACTGTAGTTTCTGTTGATACAGCTGGTGCTTCTTCTGCTGCATTTTCAACAGATACTGTTGCTTCTTCAGATATAGGTTCTTCTATAACTTCTTCTTTTATTATTATTTCTTTGTTTTCTATTCTTGCACCTATATTTTCTTTTGTCTTAGCTGCTTTTCCAACTCTATCTCTTAGGTAATATAGTTTTGCTCTTCTTGCTTTACCTACTCTTACTACTTCTACTTTTTCTACCATTGGAGAATGAACCATAAATGTTTTTTCTACACCTACTCCATAAGCAATTTTTCTTACAGTAAATGTAGCATTTACTCCTCCACCCTGTTTTTTTATTATAATTCCTTCAAATACTTGAACTCTTTCTCTGTTTCCTTCTTTTATCCTTTGGTGTACTCTTACAGTATTTCCAACTCTAAGTTCTGGTATCTTATTTTTCAATTGTTCGTGTTCTACTGATTTTATGATATCCATTATTGATATCCTCCTTCCTTTTTTAATAAATCTGGTCTTTTATTTTTAGTTATTTGTAAAGAAACTTGGTTTCTCCACTTCTTTATATTTTCGTGATGTCCTGATAATAAAACATCTGGAACTTTTTTTCCTAAAAATATTTCTGGTCTTGTATATTGTGGATATTCCAGAAGTCCATTTGCAAATGTTTCTTCTGAAATTGAGTTCTTATTTATAACTCCATCTATATATCTACTTACAGAATCAATTAACACCATTGCTGGTATTTCTCCGCCTGTCAAAACATAGTCTCCTATGGATATTTCCTCATCTACAATTTCATCTAATATTCTTTGATCAATTCCTTCGTAATGTCCGCATAGTAAAATTAAATGTTTTTCCTTTGATAGTTCTTCTACTTTAGTTTGATTTAAAGTTTTTCCCTGAGGCGATAAATATATTACTTTAGCGTTTTTATCTTTTACTGATAAATATGCACTATATACAACATCTGGTCTTATAACCATTCCTGCGCCTCCACCATATGGAGTATCATCTACCTTTTTATGCTTATCATTAGAAAAATCCCTAATGTTTATTAAATTAATGTCAATTAATTTTCTTTCTCTTGCTTTTCCAATTATGCTTTTAGTTAGTCCATCAAACATTTCCGGAAAAAGAGTAAGTACATCAAATTTCATTTAATCCTCCACTAAACCCTTAAGTAAATGAACTATTATCTTCTCATTTTCTAAATCTACTTGCTTTATTACCTCTTTTATTGATGGTAAAAGTACCTGCTTGCCCAATTCTGTTTTCACAACATAAATGTCGCTACTTCCTGCATTGTATATGTCTTCCAAATATCCTAGAAGTTTGCCATCTTCTGTAAATACATTTAGCCCTATTAAATCTGCTATAAAATATGTTCCCTCTGGCAATTTTTTTGCATATTTTCTTTCTATTTTTAGGTAACACCCTTTATATTGTTCTACTTGATTTATGTTGTCTAATCCTTTAAATTTAAGCAAAACCATTTGCTTTTGATATTTCACATTTTCTATTTCACATTTAATAAGTTTATTATTTTTGTCAATTAATACATTCTTCAATTCTTCAAATCTTTCAATTTCATCTGTAAAAGGTTTTACCTTTACAGTTCCATTTATTCCAAATGTATTTACTATTTGACCAACTTCAAAATATTTTTGCATTAGCATTTCCTCTTACTCAACAAATTTAACCACTATTTTTTTCTTTTCTTTTGCACCAATAGATTTTATAAGTGTCCTTATAGCCTGAGCAACTTTTCCTTGCTTACCTATAATTTTACCCATATCTTCTTTTTCAACTTTTACTTCATATACTATAGCGGTTTCTTCTATTTTTTCTAGTACTTCAACATTATTCTTATTTTCCACAATGTTAAGTACTATAGTTTCTAGAATTTCTTTCATAATTAAATTCTCCTTTTTTCTATTTAGCTTTTTCTATCAAAGCCTTAACAGAATCTGTTGGTTTTGCACCGTTTTTTATCCATTGTTCTACTTTTTCTTTGTCTAATACTATTGTAGATGGTTCTGTCATAGGATTATATGTTCCTATTTTTTCTATTATTTTTCCATCTCTTGGACATCTAGAATCCGCAACAACGATGTGATAAAATGGAGCTTTTTTTGCACCTTGTCTTTGTAATCTTATTTTTACCATGTAATTCACCCCTTTCAAAATGCTTTTATTTATATAAATCTAAAAAATTAAATACTTATTTATTTTTCCCTATCATTTCTTTTTATTATTTCTATTACTTTTCCCTCTGTTCTTTCATCGTTACTTGGTTCTATAAGTCCTAATGCTCTTTCCATTTGTTTTATTCTTTTTTGATGATTTGGATTCATTTGTAGTATTGCTTGTTTATATTGCCTTTCCAAGTTCTTATAGTATGGTAATAGTTTTGGAGCTTTTATGTTTATTTCCTTAGTTTCATTTAATATCATTGACATGCCTAAAAAATATTCTATATATTTTCTATTATTTTTTTTGAGATTTGCTCTATCATCATTGCAGTATTCGCATATCATATACTTTAATCCTTCTTCTATTGGCTCCTTTAAGTATTTTTCAAAATTAGCCTTTTCCTCATCTTTTATATCTTTCTGCATTAGCTTTTGAGCACAGTAATGTACTAACTCAATTAAGCGCTCTCCTACATTTGTTCCAGTACCCTCAAAAAAAATAGCAAATTTCTATTATTGCATTTTCTAGCATTTCTTCTATTTCTATTTTTCTTTTTTCCCATTCTTTTTCTGCTTTTGTTCTTTCTGATACTATCTTTATACTCACAATAACAGTCTCCTACATTTTTATATTTTTTAATGAATCTATGTCCATATTTTTTAACATATTTTTCATTCCGCCTTTGTTAGATTGCATTTTTTTCATCATCTTTTGTGTCATTTCAAAGGAATTCATAAATTTGTTTATTTCCTGTACTGTAGTACCACTACCTTTTGCAATTCTTAGTCTTCTGCTTCCATTTAAAATTCTAGGATTCTTTCTCTCTGCTTTTGTCATAGAACATATAATTGATTCTATTTTTTCAAATTCTTTATCATCAACTTTTATATCTTTAAGTTGATTCATTCCCGGTAGCATTTTTAATAAGGATGAAAAAGACCCCATTTTTTTTATCTGTCTTAATTGAATTAAATAATCATCTAAGTCTAATTCTTTCTTTTTCAATTGCTTTTCTATTTTTTCTGCTTCTTCAATATCAAATGCCTCTTCTGCCTTTTCTATAACAGACAGAACATCTCCCATTCCCAAGATTCTTTGTGCCATTCTATCTGGATGAAACACTTCTATATCACTTAATTTTTCTCCTGTAGCTACAAATTTTATAGGTCTGTTAGTAACTTTTTTAACTGAAATTGCGGCTCCACCACGAGTATCACCATCTAATTTAGTAAGTATTACTCCATCAATTCCCAATTGCTCATTAAACGCTGTTGCAACATTCACAGCATCTTGCCCTGTCATGCTATCAACTACTAATAATATTTCATGTGGTTTTACATTTGATTTTACATTCTTCAATTCAGTCATTAACTCTTGGTCAATATGTAAACGTCCTGCAGTATCTAGTATTATTACATCATTTAATTTACTAATTGCCACATTCAACGCTTGTTTAGCTATGTGTACTACATCTTTCGAATTTTCATTTGCAAATACCGGAATATTTAGCTGTGCTCCAACTACTTGAAGTTGTTTTATCGCTGCTGGCCTATATACATCACAAGCAACAAGCAATGGTTTTTTCCCTTGCTTTCGTAAAATATTTGCCAGTTTTCCAGCTGTTGTTGTCTTTCCTGAGCCTTGTAATCCCACAAGCATTATTATTGTTGGTGGATTTGGAGTGAAATTAATTTTGCTCTCTGTTCCTCCTAATAGTTCTATTAATTCGTCTTTTACGATTTTAACAACCTGTTGTCCTGGGGTTAATGACTTTAATACATCTTGCCCTAAAGCCTTTTCCTGTATAGTTCCTATAAATTCTTTTACAATCATATAATTAACGTCTGCTTCAAGTAAAGCAAGCTTTACTTCTCTTAACATTTCTTTTAAATCAGATTCTGTAATCCTTGTTTTACCTCTTAATTTATTTGTTATAGCTTGTAATTTAGAACTTAAACCTTCAAAAGCCATTAATAACTCTCCTTTGCATTATATTCGCATTAAACTTAATTCTTTTGTAACATTATTAAGAATTTTCTCAATTTTTTTATCAGATGAACTATTTTGTATTTTACAAAGCTCTTCTAAAATCTGTTGAATCTTCTTATCTTGTTTTAACATTCTATCCATAACCGAAAGCTTTTCTTCCAATTCGAAAAGTTTATTTTCCCCCTTTTTTATAATGTCTCTTACTGCCTGCCTTGTTATATCATAGTTTTCAGCAATTTCCGAAAGTGACAAATCGTTATTGTAATAATCATCTAAAAGTCCATATTGTTTTTCCGTAAGCATTGCACCATATATTTGTAATAGCATACTTATTTGAACCTTCTTTTCCAATAAATCACTCCCTCAATTTGTAATGCTATTATACTTTACACTATTTTTATCAATTTGTCAATACTTTTAACCTCAAAAATCTAAAAAGAACAATTAGGGGCAGTCCCCAAATGTGCAAATGAAACATTTTGGGACTGTCCCTAATTGTCTTAATATTTTTTTTAAAAAGTTATTGACAAACCGAACAATGTTTTGTATAATCATAATCGAACAAAGTTTTCGAGAAATCATTTTCGTTTGGAGGTAATTCTTATGAGTATTTTAAAATTTAAAAATAACGTAATTCCATATACTGTGAACAAAGCTATGTCTGGCGCTTTATGTATTTGCGTAGATGGTAATGAGGTTATTGTTAACGCTCCTTGGTATGTTTCTAGACGACATATTCAAGAAGTTATAATTGAAAAAAGGCAATGGATTATTTCCAAAATTGAAGAGTATAATAAGAATCGCAATTCTTTTTTAGACAAAGGTGTTATTAAATTACTAGGAAATGATTACCATATTTGCATCCTTTATAAAAACCATATTACACCAACAATCAATTTAATCAATGGTAAAGTTGAGGTTATTTTACCTGCTAAATATAAAAAACTTGAAGATTCTGATATCTTGAGAATATTAATGGAAAAGTTATATTTCAAAGTTTGCTGTAATGAATTAGAAAAATCTATGGAAAAAGCTAGGTTATTGTTAGGCATTGCTCCAGAAGATTATTGCATTGAAGACTTAGGTAATACTATTGCTAAATTTTCTTTTGATGATAGATGTATTTCCTTTAGCCCTTGTATAGCAAGATATAGGTCTGAAATTATAGATTATATAGTAATACACGAATTCTGTCATTTAAAATATAAAACTCACAGTAAAGGTTTTTGGAATATAATTGAAAAGTATTGTCCTAATTATAAAAAATATGAGCACGAACTTGAAGGTATAAAAATATAGAGAATTTCTATTTTGAAATTCTCTATATTTAATTTATCTGTTGCTAAAATTTTCTCTGTAAAGCTTCTTTTGCACCCCATATACATGGTTTAGTACATTTAAAACCTGGAAAAGTACATCTTACACCTTTTGCATATGGCAACAAGTAATTATATATTATCGGTTTACTTTCTTTTGTATTTTCTAAGTATTTATGTAGTGTTTCATTAGTTTGTAATTCTATTTCCAATTGTGCTTCTCCGCATAATCTTTCTTTACATTTTAGAATAAAATTTTCTACAGTTCCTCTCTCATTTACTTTTACAAGCATTCCTTGTGGAAATCTATTAGCTAAAGATGATATATCTTTTAACCATTCTTTCTCCAGTTCAGTATCCTTTATAATTAAAGGAATATAATATTGTGGCTCATCTAATAATGTAATTTCATAATATATTGTTCTATGCCTTTGCGCTTGTGCGACCTCCGCAAAGCTTGCTAAATAATTAGTAGAATAATTTTCGCCCCACTCTTCTTCTCTTTCTCTTTTTGCAAACAACGAAAGTCCTCGTTGCTTTACTTCTGTATTTACTCTTTCTATTTTATATTTTTCACATAATTCTTCAAATTCTTTAAAAACTTGCTTTAGCATTACATTAAATTTTGAATTTTGCTCTTTCCTACAAAAATCGTCCATCCAGTGCAATATATAGCTAAATTGTCTAATATCTATAGTATGTCCCATTGTAGTTGCTGGTGTGAACACAGATATTAAATATCTGGCATTTTCCTGAGCCTTTTTTCTTATTGCTGTATTTCTATTTTTTATTTCCTTTTCCAGTTGCTGTTCTGTCTTTTCTGCTATCTTTACTTTTGGATATATTTTTTCTATTTCGTTAGAATAAATTTTTATCCACTTTTCATATAATGCTTCTTCTTCCTCTGATGCTTTCATTTTGGTATATCTAGCTGATTTCTCAGATGTATCGTATACTTTTTCATTGTTTAAAACCATTGCTAAAATTTTAGGAATCTCCTCAAAGGCAAAATTATACTTCACATGTCCGAATACGCTATGATGCCCAGATGTCATTGTTCCTTGCGCTCTTTTTATTGTTTTTTCTTTATCTTCAGAAAAAAGAGCATCTACATTATCTGGCATATAGCACATTCCCGCTTCTAATCCTGAAAATTCTATAGCTTGCTCAATTGGCAATTCATATCCTGGTTTAGTTGAGGCTAATACTTTTTTCTTCATATTTTATTGCTCCTTATATTATTACATTTCATATTGATAATAAATATATGTTATTTATATCATTCTTTCAATTAAAAATCAAACTTTGGAACATATTCTTCTTCATGTTCTCCTAATTCTTGTATGTATCCATTTTGAAGTTCTAGTGTATATAAATAATTTTCTATTTCTTTATACTCATTTTTTGTAAGCTTTCTGTTTATATAATTGTCTTCTTTGGCTTTATATGTTGGAAAATACTGAGCCATTACACTAACATATATGTCTTTTGGCATATTTTGCTTTATCCATTTTAAAATATTTTTGCTGTTTTGAATATGATTTGGTAAAACCAAATGTCTTATAATTACACCTTTTTGTATTATACCATCTTTATTAAATTTAGGTTTGCCAACTTGTCTATACATTTCTTTTATTGCTTCTGTTGCTATATCAAAATAATTATCCACCTTAGAATACTTTTTTGAGAGTTCATTTGAATAATATTTTAAATCTGGCAAATATATGTCTATGTATCCATCTAAAGCTTTTAATGTTTCAACTTTTTCATATCCATTTGTGTTATATATAATTGGTATTGAAAGTCCATTCTTTCTTGCTATTTTAATTGCTTCTATTATTTGAAATGCATACATTGTTGGAGTAACTAAATTAATGTTATTCACTTTCCTTTGCTGTTGTTCATTAAAAATATTTGCTAATTCTTCTATAGATATTTCTCTTCCTTTGCCCAATTGACTTATTTCATAATTTTGGCAATACATGCAATTCAAATTACAGTTAGAAAAAAATATTGTTCCTGAGCCATTATTTCCTGATATACAAGGTTCTTCGTAATTATGTGTTGATACTAATGCTAGTTTAATTTTGTCTTTACACTTGCACCTTCCAATCTTTCCTTCTAATCTATTCACATTGCAATTATGAGGACATATTACGCATTTCTTTAATTCTTCCATTTATTTCTTATTCTTCTCCTTGAATTATTCTCTTCTTAATAAACAAAATATATGCAACTTTTTACCATTGCATATATTTATAACACTATTTAAATTTCATGTCAATTTATTTTTATCTATAGTATTCTTTAAGTTCAATTATTATTAGGTGTTATTATCATTACTATTACACATTTGTTTATTACAACTTGCCATATAAAACTTCTTTTCTGCAAGTTTATCCTGCACTCCTCGAAGCGCCTCTCCAAATCTTTGGAAGTGCACTACTTCTCTTTGACGTAAAAATCTAAGAACATCAACAACATCCGGATCATCTTTTGAAAGATCTATTAGCTTTTCATAAGTTGCCCTAGCTTTCTGTTCTGCCGCTAAATCTTCTTGAAGGTTAGCAATTGGATCTCCTTTTGCTGCAATATAGCTTGCAGTCCATGGATTTCCAGCAGCAGATACTGGATATACATCTATTCCATGATCTGTATAATATGCACTAAGTCCTGCTTTTTCTAATTCTTCTATAGTTACGCCTTCTGTCAATTGATGCACTAAACTACCAACCATTTCTAAATGCGCTAATTCGTTCGCCCCTAAAGAGGTCGCTTGATGGGTAAAAAAAATAATTTTCTTCTTTTATTCTTCAATACCTTTTATATAAATTATGTGTTTTTATGTAAAAATCAAACATTAGCTTTATTTATCTTTGGATATAGATTTATGATAAAATTTGTAGGATCTGAATCCTTTTTTATTGCCTTTTCTGTTTTTAAATATGTAACTTGTGTTATTACTGTTTTTAGTAACTCGTTTTTTTCTTCTGGTGTTTTTAAAAGATTATATACATCTAATAAATTCTCAATTTTGGGTACTAAAACAGCTTTTTCCTTATCAACAATTTTTTCTTGTTCTAACCTTGCTTCATATTCTTCGATAGAATTATTTAATCTAGCTACATTTTGTGATACAGATTCACTTCTCGACTTAAACATTTCTTTTGTATAAGTTCCATCTTCAAGAAAATTAAAAATATTTAATAATTTATCATTTTCTTTTTTTACTTCTTCTTGTAGAGATTTTATTGTATCTTCGATCGATTCTATTCTACTGCAGTTGATTTTTTCTATATGCTCCTTATAATCCAATTGATAATGCTCTAACCATTTTCTCAACCCTTCAATAACTTTTTCTTCAACAAAATGTAATTTTGAACTTATATTATCACATTTAGGATTGTCACAGTATATTGTAGGTTCTTTACTTCTATCAGTATATGGTCTTCTTTTCATTTTTTTACCGCATTTGGCACAATATACTAACCCACATAGTGGATTCTGTACTGTATTAACTCTTGGTATTGGCAACTTATTTAAACTTCTTTTTGCTTCGACAATCTTCCAAGTCCTATCATCTATTATTGCTTTGTGTAGACCATCTTTTAGTATATATTCATCATTTCTTGGTCTAGTTTTTATAAGTTTTTCATTTTTATATACTCTTACTTCTTTTCTCCAATTCCATTTAAGCTTTCCTATATATACTGGATTCGCCAAAATGTCTTTTACACTTGCAACACACCATTTATCATTTTTTCTAGGCTTTAATCCCATCTCGTTAATTCTTCTAACAACTTCATGTAATGATAAATCTTCATAAGCATATAAGTCGTAGATTATTTTTACAGTATTAGATTCCGAATTTTTTCTCAATGTATATCCCTTATCACCTTTTATTTTTACCCTTTCATAACCATATGGCGCAACACTACCTACATATTTTCCCTCATTAACAGATGAAACTCTTCCTCTTTGCAGTCTTCTATTAATAGCCTTATATTCTCTTCTAGACATAAATAATCCAAATTCAAAATATTCTTCATCAAATTCATCATTTGGATCGTATGTTTTCATAGGTGTTATAATTTTAGTATCTGAAATTTTAAATGCTTTTGCAACAATTCCCTGATCCATAGTCTCTCCACGAGCCAATCTCTCTACTTCAACAACAAGTACACCTTTCCACATACCTTTTTTTACATCCGATAATAATTTTTGAATTTCTGGTCTAGCCTCAATCGTTTCTCCACTTACTATCTCTCTGTATATTTTGTCTATTTTTATCCCCATTTTTTCTGCTAAATCTAATAACATTTTTTCGTGTCTAGCAAGTGTTTCCCCTTCTCCTCTAGCTTCTGTTTCTGCATCTGCTCTTGATTTTCTTAAATATATAGCATAACCGCCAAAACTATTATTAATTTTTTCACTTAAATAAGCATTATATACTTTTTCCAAAATACCCCCTTTCTTTTGTTAATTTTATCTACTGGCTGTGAGTTTAGCATAAGTTAGATAAAATTACAAATCTATTTAAGAATATTCTGAAATCTTTTTTATAATTAATCCTACTAATATATTAAGTATATCTTCATTATTTTCTTTAGTTTCAATGTCTCTATCATCAAATCTTATCAATGTGCTATCACTTTTAAATTCATCTACAATCATACATATACCTCTTTTTTAAATGTATGCAAAGAGATTTTAAAAATGCTTTCTATTTTAATAATAATTTTTCCAACTTGTTCGTTTAGGTACATCAGCTCCAACTTTTATTTTTCTTTTCAAGATATAGCATTTTTTCATTATATCTATATATTGATGGATTCCAATCTCTATATGCTCTATTGGAAATTGGCTTTCGACTATTTGAAAGTTCCATACTTGTCTCTATTGGTCGAATTTTAGGCGTTTTCGTGATATAATCTAGACAATTCAGTTTATTATTCATCATTTCAAATATAAAATTCGATTAAAGAATTTGCAACTATTTTTCTTTGTCAGCTAGTTCAAATACAGCTTTTGTATATTTTAATAATTCTTTTTTGTTTTCAAATCCACAAGTTTTCGCAAAATAATCTGCATATATTGTGTCCTCTTTTACTACTCCTGTTTGTATTGCTTTATTTATATTATAACTCTCTTTTGATGATATATCTCTTAGTCTTAAGTATTCTGTTACTGTTAGATTATAAATATTATCATTATTTTTAAATTTTTCATAGATTTCAGTTGTTATTATTCCATTGTCTATTAATTCATAGTTATTTTTAAATTCTACAATTTTTTTGTCTGGATATTTTGTTACATTTGCAACTCGTTCTATATATTCTGCTTTACCTTCTTTGTTTATTTTCCCTACATTTATAGGTTTAAATATCATTATAATTGCAGATATAACAGCTATAATCAATAGTAAAACACCAATAGTACATACTAACTTTTTATTTAGCTTTATTTTTTTTCTAATTTTAGTTCTTT
>UMBT01069762.1_pt1 | contig 15363 bp, 10 predicted proteins | sample 1964001 | NCBI WGS metagenome assembly UMBT01 (sample SAMEA4835945, study PRJEB28245) | human gut metagenome | biome: gut microbiome; material: fecal sample | place: Denmark | collected 2008
TCCGTTCATTATTATCCAGAATAAAGAAGACATCCCGCACACCTGTGATATGCTGCATATTTACAAGAATACTGCGCATGGGAGAAAGAAATCTTTTATCGGAAAGAAGCGGTTTAACCAGATCGTTATAAGGCATCTTTACAGGAAAAATTCGTTTCTCCGTATGAATATAGGTTGTACGGTTGTGGTAATCTATGTATAAGATATCTTTCAATATAATGGATACCGGAACATTTTCGCAGACAACCTCAAACATATCGGAATGGTCTGTAAATTCGCAGAACGACATTGCCTGAAGAAAATCCGCTTTGTTAAAAGGTTTCAGGAGATAGTACACGGCATGCACACTGTAACTGAGTCTGGAATATTCTTCGGTACTGCTTAAGAATATCAGCCGGCAGTTTTTGTCGGAACGGTAAATCTCTCTGGCGACCTCCATGCCGGTCATGCCGTCCATGTAAATATCCAGAAATACAAGATCGAATCTACCCGGTTCAAAGTCCTTTAAAAACTGCTCTCCGGAATCATATTCATAAATCTTGCAGTCAAAGTGATTTTGTGACATATAATCGGACAGTTCCTGTCGAAGAATGTCTCTGTCGGTTTTTAAATCATCTAAAATAGCAGTATTCATTACAAAGACTCCCTTCTGAAAATTATATAATAATAGTATAGAACAAAAGCGGTAAAAAGTCATCTAATTTTTATAGAAAACATTTGAAGTATGCTTTTTCTTATGCTATACTAAAAACACAATATTTTAAAGAGAATGTGGGGTGGACATTTAGAATGAAATCTTTAGATGTAGCACATATAAATCCTTTTTTACAGTCAAGTATAAGTGTAATTGAGATGACAACACAGGTAAAGCTGGCAGTTGGCAAACCGGGATTGTCAGAGCTTAATTTTCCGGGAAAAGCATTTCTTCTGCAGGTAGGTGTAACAGGAGAACTGAAAGGTCAGGTATTGATGGCAATGTCCGAAGAAAGTGCCAGATTTTTTGCAGAAAAGATGATGATGGGAATGCAGATAGATGAACTGAATGATATGGCGGTATCCGCATTATGCGAGCTTAGTAATATGGTGATGGGAAATACGGCTACGATATTTGCTTCAAAAGGTGTTTCTATGGATATTACACCGCCGATTGCAACCAGAGGAGAAAATCTGACTATGCGTTCTGATATACAGGCATTGAGAGTACCTATGCTGAATGATGGCGAAGAGATATTTGCTCTTTACATATGCGTAGGAGAGGAATAACAGGTGGTAAAATCCGGCTCACTCGGATCAGGAATTCGAGTGGGCTTTTTCTTTTATAAGGGAGATATAGGATGAAAGAATTACAGGTTGGAAATATTATCGAATTGAAGAAGAAACATCCATGCGGAAGTTATGAATGGGAAATTCTGCGGACTGGTGCAGATTTCAAATTAAAATGCAGGGGGTGCGGACATATGATTATGGTGCCGCGGACTCTTGTGGAAAAGAATCTGAAGGGGATAAAATAAAAGATGACTTTATTGTCAATCGGGTATAAATATGGTAAAATAATCATCAAAAGGGAAAAGAACAGAAGATTATATGACAATTAGAACAGGAGGATTTATATGAGAGTTGGAATGTTGACAAGCGGCGGAGACTGCCAGAGTCTGAATGCAACCATGAGAGGTGTGGCAAAGACCTTATATAACAATGTGAAGGAAATCGAGATTATCGGATTCCTGGAAGGATATAAAGGACTTATGCACGAAGAGTATAAGATTATGAAACCGAGTGATTTCTCCGGAATTCTTACAGAAGGCGGAACAATCATAGGAACGAGCAGACAGCCGTTTAAATTAATGAGAGTTATCGGTGAAGATGGATTTGATAAAGTAGAAGCAATGAAAAAGACCTATAAGAAGTTAAATCTGGACTGTCTGGTTGTATTAGGCGGAAATGGTTCGCAGAAAACAGCAAATCTTCTGAGGGAAGAAGGATTAAATGTAGTGTCCCTGCCAAAGACGATTGACAACGATCTGTGGGGAACGGATATGACATTTGGTTTTCAGAGTGCAGTAAATATCGCTTCCGATGCGATTGACTGTATCCATACCACTGCTGCATCCCATGGACGTGTATTTATCGTGGAAGTTATGGGACATAAAGTAGGATGGCTGACACTGCATGCAGGAATGGCAAGTGGTGCGGATATTATACTGATTCCGGAGATTCCTTATGATATTGATAAAGTAGTGGAAGCGATTGAGAAGAGAACACGGGAAGGAAAGAGATTTTCCATTCTTGCGGTGGCAGAAGGTGCGATTTCCAAAGAAGATGCGAAATTAAGCAAGAAGGAATACAAAGCGAAGCTGGCAGCACGTCCGTACCCATCGGTTTCTTATGAGATTGGCAAGAAGATCGAGGAAAAGACCGGACAGGAAATCAGGGTTACGATTCCGGGACATACACAGAGAGGCGGAAGTCCATGTCCGTATGACAGAGTTCTGTCAACCAGATTTGGTGCGGCAGCAGCCCAGATGATTATGGAAAGAGATTATGGAAAACTGGTAGGAATAAAGAATGGAGAAATCGTCAGAATTCCACTGGAAGAAGTTGCTGGAAAATTAAAAACGGTAGATCCGAATGCATCTATCATTAAAGAAGCAAAGGCAGTGGGAATCAGTTTCGGAGATTAATATGTCTTATACAGCATTATACAGGAAATTCCGCCCGGATAATTTTGAAGATGTCAAAGGGCAGGATCATATAGTCACAACATTAAAAAATCAGATAAAAGCGAATCGAATCGGACATGCTTACCTGTTCTGCGGAACCCGTGGAACAGGTAAGACTACCGTTGCGAAGATTCTGGCAAAGGCAGTGAACTGTGAAAACCAGCAGGACGGCAGTCCGTGTGGGGAATGTCCAAGCTGCCGGACCATAGCATCGGGTGCGTCCATGAATGTCATAGAGATCGATGCGGCATCCAATAACGGTGTTGACAATATCCGTGACATCCGCGAGAATGTACAGTATCCGCCGACGGAAGGGCGCTATAAGGTGTTTATCATTGACGAGGTGCATATGTTGTCTATTGGTGCATTTAATGCATTGTTAAAGACACTCGAAGAGCCGCCTTCTTATGTCATATTTATTCTTGCAACAACAGAATCGCATAAAATACCGGTTACGATTCTTTCCCGATGCCAGAGGTATGATTTTAAGCGAATCACGATCGATGTCATTGCCGCAAGACTGAGGGAACTGGTGGATAAAGAAGGGATTCAGGCGGAAGAGAAAGCACTGCGGTATGTGGCGAAGGCGGCGGACGGATCTATGCGAGATGCACTCAGTCTGCTGGATCAGTGCATCGCATTTTATCTGGGACAGGAACTGACCTATGAGCATGCACTGGAAGTACTCGGTGCGGTAGATATGGAAGTGTTCAGCATAATGTTGAGACTGATTCTGGTCGGTGACACCATGGGGGCAGTCCACACACTGGAAGAGGTCATTATGACGGGCAGGGATTTGTCCCAGTTTGTTACCGATTTTATCTGGTACCTGAGAAATCTCCTGTTAGTCATGACCTCTGACGGAAATGATATTTCTGATATGCTGGACATGTCTGCGGAGCGGCTGACAGCCATGCAGGAAGAGGCAGAGATGGCGGACGAGGATACCGTGATGCGTTATATCCGGGTATTGTCCGAACTGTCAAATCAGATGAAATTTTCCACATCAAGGAGAGTCCTTGCGGAGGTTGCCATAGTAAAACTGGCGAAGCCGCAGATGGAAAACAGTCTGGATGCCGTATTGAACCGGATTGCAAATCTTGAAAGAGGCATGGAAAATCAGGTTTTTGTACCGAGGAGTGAGCCGGCAGCACCGGCAGACCAGCCGGAAATAAAGAAAGAAGAGCCGAAACAGCTGGAGTTAGCTGTACCGGAAGAAATCCAGCAGGCAGTAGATAACTGGCGCAGGATTCAGGGCAGGGTAACAAGACCGGCCAGTATCTATCTGAAAGATGTAAAGCTTACGGTTACTGGTGAGGGAAAACTCCTGATCGTAACAAAGAATAAGATTGGTTATGAGCTTATCGGGAGAGAAGACACGATTGCAGAGATCGAAAAACTGATTGCTGAAGAGATCGAAAAGCAAGTAAAAGTGGAAGTGAAACTGTTAGAGGAACACGAACACTTTGAAGATAAATTTGTAGAAATTACAAAAAATATTAATATGGAAATCGAAGAGGAGGATTTTTAATCATGGCAAAAAGAGGAGGATTCCCAGGAGGAATGCCTGGCAATATGAACAATCTGATGAAGCAGGCACAGAGAATGCAGAGACAGATGGAGCAGACCACAGCGGACCTTGAAACAAAGGAAGTAACAGCGGCAGCTGGCGGCGGTGCAGTAGAAGTAACCGTATCCGGTAAGAAGGAAGTCGTAAAAGTAAAACTGGCAGAAGAAGTTGTAGATCCGGATGATATCGAGATGTTAGAAGATTTGATCATGGCTGCAACCAATGAAGCACTGCGTAAGATGGAAGAATTAACCCAGTCCGAGATGGCTAAGATTACAGGTGGTCTTGGAGGAGGATTTCCGTTCTAATGGATTACTATAGCAGTCATATTTCAAAACTGATGGAGGAATTATCCAGACTTCCCGGTATTGGTGCTAAAACCGCCGGGAGACTGGCATTTCACATCGTCAATATGCCAGAAGAACAGGTTCAGGCGATTGCAGATGCCATGGTTTCTGCAAAGAAAAACATACATTACTGTAAAGAATGTTGTACGCTGACGGATCAGGAATTATGTCCGATTTGTTCCAGTCAGTCAAGAAACCATAAGATAATTATGGTCGTGGAAAACACGAGAGATTTGGCAGCCTATGAAAAGACCGGCAAATATAACGGGGTATATCATGTGCTGCATGGTGCGATTTCACCAATGCTTGGAATCACACCGAATGATATTAAACTTAAAGAATTAATTCAGAGATTAAAGGGAGATGTGGAAGAAGTAATTATCGCCACAAATTCCAGCATAGAGGGCGAAACCACCGCAATGTACATCAGCAAACTGGTCAAACCGCTTGGAATCAAGGTAACAAGAATCGCCAGCGGCGTGCCGGTCGGTGGTGATTTGGAGTACATTGATGAAATGACATTATATCGTGCCCTTGAGGGACGAACAGAATTATAAAGAGGTAGACATGACAGAAGAATATATCCTGCATAAAGATGTAATTACAAACCATAAGGACAGAATGTTTTATCTGAGAAAATATTTTCCCTATTTTAAGATTACGGAAAACAATTTTTCGCAATTTCAGAATGGAAAATACGAAAGTCTGGATATGGGATATCTGCTTATGGCAGTGTTACGTTTTTTTATAGAAGAAAATAATTTTCGCGAAAAAGACGTAACATATCAGGAATATTCTTCTTTTATAAAAGAAATTTATGAAAGAGACTTTGGACTTGTGTTGGATCAGGCAGAAGAACAGTCTCTTTCTTCGTATATATTCGATAAAATAACAAACGAAGGCAGGCCGTTTCTGTGGTCCTATTACGATCCGGTCGAAAAGAAGAAGGAAACTCTGAGAGTGCGGCTGCTTGACAGCCGTGTCACAAAGGATGGAGTGTATTACCGCCTGACATCCGAGGCAATTGAATTTTATCTCGATACGAAAGAAATTCAGGACGAAAGCGATATCAGCGTGTCGCAGGTACTTCTGTCGAAGATGATCGCATCACGGAATTTCCGGGGAGGAATCCAGGTGGTACAGAGAATGAATAATCAGGTGGCAAGGCTGCAGAAACAGCGGGAAGAAGTGCTGGGACTGCTTGCGGGAGATGTTTTTCATGGCATCCGGGCATATGAAAAATTCATGGAAAACGGAACAAAATGGTTTGCCGAGGAACAGAAAATGTTTCATAAGAATATGGAACTGATAGAGGAAGCCTTGAAACGTGCCGATACGGAAGCTGCCTATGGACAGGCGGTAAAGGATATTTATGATCTGGAGAGTGAATTAAAACGTGCGCTCATTAATCACAGCCGGCTGTTGAGTGACTGTACGAAGCTGCAGATACAGGCGGATGAGATGGTAGCCGGGGCGAAATATTCCAGACTGAAAAAGAATTTCGACTTCAAAGAGGCACAGCGTATCCTGATGGAAGAAAATAATGCGGCAAGGCTGGAAGCTTTTATTCTTCCACTTCTTCGTATCCAGCCGAAGAAACGTTTTTCGCTGCTGCAGGTGGACAAGCTGCTTACCCTGCGGATGGATCGGGAGGAAAAAGGTGAGGAGATTGCAGAAAATGTAATTCCGGAAATGTATGTTACGGAGGATGAGAAAGAAGAAAACCGAATCCGTGAAAATTACCGGCTGTACGTCAGGATATTGCTCTATGATATTTTGAAAAAAGACAGTTTTACCATCGAAGAGTGGTGTGGGGATCTGGTAAAAATGCTGGGAAAAGACGTACTGAAAAACAGCGATTTATATTCCATGATAATTCATCTCGCACAGAAGAACCAATATTCCATGCAGGAAGTCATGCAGCATCCCGATACATTTTTTGAAGAATATCTGAAAATGATTCTTCAGGAAGAACCGGCATACCGGAAGCTGGATTTTAAAATCGAGTATCTCGAACATAAATTCTGCCCGATGGACGGGTGTGAAATCAAGAATTTCAGAATAGTGAAAGGGGAACAGACATGGCATTAGAAAAAGCACTGGATATTGTGTCAGCTCTTATCAATGGGGAAGAAATAAGACGGAATGGAGAAAATGCAGGATTATATGAAGAATTTGCACTGGGAACACAGGTTTATGATGAGGTAAAGCTTATTTTGAAAAAACTGAATCTGGATCTGTATGAATACCGGGACGGACTCTATATTACCGCAGGGGATAATAACCAGATCTTTGGCTATACAAATGAGGAACTGAAAAGAGAACTGGGAATAAAGCGGAACCGGGAATTATACCTGTGTTATTTTATTATATACCAGATTATGACATGCTTTTATAAGGACAGCACAAACCGCCCGGGACAGGAATATGTCCGCAGTGACCAGGTGATACAGAGTGTGGATCAGGCACTGGCTTCGGTTATCCGGGATCTGAAGGAATTAAGTCTGGACGAAGTAGAAGAAAACAGTTTTAAGGAAATTGCAATGGTCTGGGAAGATATGCCGCTGGTACAGACGGAAGATGCACTGACCAGGGCCTCAAGAGGTTCTAAAAGCGGATTTGTCAAGCTGGTCTTTAACTTCCTTGTAACGCAGGAATTATTTCTTGAAACGGAAGGGCGATATTATCCGAAAGTCCGTTTTCGTGCACTCATGGAGCATTATTATGATGAACATAAGGGAAGACTGTATGAGATTATGAGAGGAGAAAGCGATGCCGCAGATAAACAGAATCAGGGTAAATAATGTCAGATATAATTTTGGCACACAGTTTTATGATGATTTTATCATGAGATTTTCAGGGAAAAATACGATCTATGATTTGGCAAACGGAGGGGGAAAAAGTGTCTTAATGCTGTTATTGCTCCAAAATATGATTCCGAACTGTACACTGGACGACAAACAGCCGATTGAAAAACTTTTCCGGACGGGAAGCGGAAGCAATACCATTCATTCTCTGGTTGAATGGAATCTGAGTGATGTGCATATTAAAAATAATTATAAATATATGCTGACGGGTTTTTGTGCAAGAAAAGGCAGGGAGGAAGAAAAAGATCAGAATACGGCGGCTGTGGAGTATTTTAATTACGTTATTTTTTACCGGGAATATAATGATAATGATATTAAAAACCTGCCATTATCCGTGACCGGTGCGGACGGAAAAAAAGAGCGAATTACCTATCTGGGATTAAAAAATTATCTGAGGGATCTCGAGAAAAAAGATTTCAGTCTGGAAGTAAAAATTTTTGACCGCAAAGGGGATTATCAGCGGTTTATTTCGGAATATGGAATTTATGAGAGTGAGTGGGAGATTATCCGTGGCATTAACAAGACGGAAGGTCATGTCAGAACTTATTTTGAAAGTAATTATAAGACAACGCGGAAAGTGGTTGAAAATCTGTTGATCGAGGAAATCATAGAGAAGGCATTCCACAACCGTGTGCCTGGGGAAATATCCGGACAGGAAAACCAGATGGCGGAAACACTGTTAGAAATCCGCAATCAGTTACTCGAACTGTCTGCCCGGAAAAATGATATTCATAATTATGACAGACAGATGGAACTGCTGCAGGAATTTGTTACCAAAGTGTCCGGAATGAAGGAAGTATATTTTGACCGGGAAGCACTGGAAAAAGAACTGGCTTCTGGATATTGTTCCGTAAAGGGCAGGCTGAAAGCTGGCGAAGAGGAGAAGGTACGTCTGGAAAAGCGGATTCAGGAATTAGAAAATCACAAGGCAGAAGAAAAAAGAGCGGCTGAAACGGTGCGGGTGCAGGAAAGTGAAGAGAAAGTAAAACAGGAACAGGAAAAACTGGAACAGCTGGGTGCGGACGAAGAAAAGCAGGAAAAACAGATTTCAGACATGCAAAAAGATCTTACACTGGCGGAAAGTGTGAATGATTATCTCGATTATCTGTATTACAGAAAAGAACGTGATATTGTCAGGGAAACACTTGCAGTACTTACAGAGGATAAGGGGGAATTGCTGAAAGAACTGGAAAATATGGCAGCAGAACGCAGGAAGAGAGAAGCAAAGCTGTCACAGGAACTGCAGGAGCGTCTGGAAGGATATGAGGCGAGAACAAAAGAAACAGCAGATTTTATTGCAGACCTCAAATTACAGCGGGACAGACTGGCAAGGGAGCTGGCGGTCGCAGAATATAAGAAGGATGACGCAGAGCAGAAGATAAAGAAGTATAATCAGAGAGCGGCAGAATTCAGGCAGGAACTGGAAGCTCCGATGTTATATGACCCGCAGAAAGAACTGGAGCTGTGTGACGGGCAGATAAAAGAATGTGAAGCAGTTCTGGAAGAAAACAGTCAGAAGCTGGACGGACTGGCAGTGCAGAAGCAGTCCGGGAGTCTCAAAACCGGAGAATTACAATGGAAACTGGAAGCTGCAGGGACACAGATGGAAGAGTACCGGAAGGAAGAACAGGAAATGCATGAATACGAGATGCATTTTCAGAAGTTGCAGGAAGTCTATCAGGAAACAGGGACGGACAGGCTGATTCAGATCATCAGCGGAAAGTTGGGCGAGAAGCAGAAGCAGGAAAGTCAATTACAGGAAACCCTGAAAAGAAAAAACGAGTATTACACGCATTTGGCGGACGGTATGCCGGTCGGAATTTCCGCAGAAGCAGAGAAAGTTCTGCAGTATATCAACCGCTATCATGACGGTGCGGCTGTGGCAGGAACGGATCTGTTAAAGGAGTTTTCCACAGAGCAGAGGAAAGAGGTATTAAAGAACATACCGGTATTACCCTATTGCATAGTGGTTAAGAAGGAATTTGAAAATATCATCATGGATACGGGCATATCAGAACTAAACCTCGGTGATTATGCCGTTCCGGTTATTGCAGAAGAAGAGCTGGATATGGATTTGCCGTCAGGAACATTCTACGCCATGTATGGGAAAGAATTATTTTATAATGAGAAAAAAATCAGGGAAGAAGCTGCCGGTATCTCGCATGAATTAGAGAAATTACAGGAAGAAGCAATGAGAATGGCGGATGAAATCCGGGTGTATCAGAAGGATCTGGAATTTCTGAAAGATTATGCGGAAAAATACAGTCCGCAGATCCAGGCATTGAAAACAAAAATACAGCTGGCAGAGCAGGATATTCACTGCTATGAAGTATCTTTGCAGCAGGAAAATGAGGCTGCGGAAAGAAGAAAACAGCAGGAAGAACATTTGCGGCAGGAACAGGAAATCCTCGCAGAAAAACTGGGAGCATTAAGCCAGAAACAGCAGAGGATTGCACAAATATCTGAATGTCAGAAAATACTGAAAGAAACAGAAGAAGAACTGGAATGGAACGGTCAGGAAAAGAAGCAGAACGAAAAGGAATACAGCAATATTCTGGGACGGCTTGAAGCATGGCAGGCAAAGGAAGCAGCGGATCAGGATGCGATGGCACATATCCGGGATCAGATGGCACAGATGGCGGCGGAATGGGAGAAATACCGCAGTTATTACAAGGCAGACGTACAGACCACCGGCTATGAGGAACTGTCGCTCGAAGAGCTGGAAAACCGTTTTATGGGAACAATGCAGGCATTGCAGGGCGGAAACAGCGAATATACCGATAAACAGCGGCTTCTGGAAAATTATGAAACGGCGATGGAAAAATCCCTGCAGGCGGTGGACTATAAGGGGATCTCCGTAAAACTGCTGGAAGAACGTCAGGAAAAAGGGCTTAATTATGAAACCTCAAAAGAAGAACTGATCCGCCGGAAAAACGTGATCAGTGACAAATCTTCTGAGTTAAAGAAAATAAAAGAACTGGTACGCAGGATTCGCTCGGAAAAAGACAGGCTGGAAGGTGCAGTGCAGCATGGCAGGGATGCGATTGTCCAGAAATATGGAGTGTTTGAACCCGTTAATCTGCAACAGATGATGGTCGTGGATTTTCTCGAAGAAAAGCAGAAAAACATAAAGATACTGGAAGAGCAGGTGCGGGAAAGCCGGGAGCAGATAAAAGAAACAGAGCAGAAAGCACAGAAATTCAGTATTCTTCTGCATGATATGGAAAGAGTTGTTTCCGGTAAGATACAGGAAGAAACAACGGAACTTCTGCCGGATACTGTGAATCTGGAAGAATGTGTCGGACAGGCACTGAAAAAATATGATCAGTACCAGAAGAAAATGCAGAAAAACAGGGAAGACTACGAACAGGCAAAGACCATTCTGGCAGGAGAACTCCGCAAAAACGGAAGTGCCGGACTGGCAGATGAAGTGCTGCTGCATCTTGGCATGCCGGGCAGCATGGACGAAGTGCAGGAGCAGACAGGGGCAGTCGAGGAAACGATCGCCTGTCTGAAACTCGAAAAGAACCGTATTGAAAAAAATATCCAGGACATGGAACAGATTAAACAGAATTTCGAAAGCCAGTGTATACAGAGCTGCATGAATATAAAAGCAGAATTGGAGAAATTGCCGAAACTGTCCAGAATCAAAATGGATGAAGAGGTTATACCGATGATTTCCCTGCAGATTCCATATGTGCGGGAAGAAGAATATGACGCAAAAATGTCAGAATATATTAATCAGACGGTGGAACAGGCAGATCGCATGGCATCGGAAGAGGAACGTGTCCGTTATATCCGTGGCAGACTTTCGTGGAAACAGTTATTTTCGGTTATTGTGACAGATATGAATGAAATTCGTTTGAATCTGTACAAACGTGAGAGAATCCGGGAACAGAGCCGCTATTTAAGATACGAGGAAGCGGTCGGAAGTACCGGACAGTCACAGGGCATTTATATTCAGTTCCTGATTGCAATTATTAATTATATATCCAGTATTTATTCAAGAAATACGGACAGTATCGCACTGAAAAAAGTAATATTTATTGATAACCCGTTTGGGGCGGCAAAAGATATCTATATCTGGGAGCCTATTTTCAAAATGCTGAAAACCAATAATGTGCAGCTGATTGTTCCATGCAGGGGTGCAACACCCGCGATTACGGGAAGATTTGATGTAAATTATGTCCTGGGACAGAAGTTGGTAAATGGCAGACAGCAGACTGTGGTTGTGGATTATTACAGCAGTGTGGACAGCGAGAAACTCGATTATACAACGATGACATATGAGCAGGGGGTTCTGGATCTGGTAATGGGAAATAATGCCGAATTTGGCGAATCAATTTAAGCAGACTGATTGAAACCTGCGTGGGATTATGTTATTATACTGTATAAAGTTTTGATTTATTTACGAAAGCTTGATTATCGGGGAAAATAATACTTTGGTAAGATTTTAGAAAGGAAAATGAGATGGATAAATACGAATACAATGTAAAACTTGAGCAGATAAAGAAACTTATCAGAAAAAAAGATTATGCAACGGCAGCACGCATTGCAGATACGATAGACTGGTATAAAGTAAAGAATAACCAGACGATTGTGCTGATCGCAGATGTGTACGAGGCAAGCGGACGTTATGAGCAGGCAAGGGAAAATCTCAAGCTGGCATATGATCGAAGCGGCCTGGGCAGACAGATTGCATACAAACTGGTAAAAGTATGCATTAAATGTGGAAAGATCGATGAGGCGGAGGATTTTTATGATGATTTTGTATCCGCCGCACCGAGAGATATTTCCAAATATCTGCTGCAGTATGAACTGGCAAAGGCAAAAGGCGAGCCTTTAGAAAAACAGATTTCCATACTGGAACAGTATCTTGAAGAGGATATGGATGACAGATGGGCATTTGAACTGGCAAAGCTCTATCATAAAACCGGCCAGCGTGATAAATGTATCGAGCAGTGTGATACGGTTATGCTGTGGTTCAGCGATGGCAAATATGTGGACAAGGCAATGGATCTTAAGATGATCTATACTCCGCTGACAAAAAGCCAGCAGCAGAGATATGAGGCAAGATGGAGAGAAAAATCTGCACAGAATAATATTAAAATCGAAGAAATTAAGGTCAAAGAGGTTGATGTTGCAAATAAATACAATACGCAGAATATCCAGAATGCATTGAAAGAAAGCATGGATCAGATCTTTGCGAAGGAAGAAAAAGCAAAGGATGAAGCCGCAGAACTCTTCAAACCGGTTCAGAAGAAAGAGCCGGAAGAACCGGACGATTATTCCGAAGCAGACGGTGCTGCAGAAGATGCGGATGACTACATTGCAAGAATGGCTTTGAATGCCATGACTTATGAAAATCAGCGCAAACAGGGAATGGCAGCGGTCGCTGATGATGAATTTGAAGAAGAGGAAGAAAAAGATGATTTAGGCGATACAAAGATATTTGTGACAACCAGAAGCAAGAAGAATCTGGGCGATACAAAAGTCTTTGATCCACGGAAACTTGTGATTCCGGAACAGGTTTCTTTTGAAAGGGAAGAACAGCCGGTAAAGGAAGAGAAGAAGTCAGAGCCGGAGGAAGCTTATATTGTTGAAGAAAAAACAATTAAGCGGGAAGAAATAAAAGAGGAACTCCCGGAAGAAGAACCGGAAATCGAGGAAACAGAAGAAACGGTGGAAGAGCCAGTAGAAGAGGTTGTAGAAGAACCTGTCGAAGAAATCCTTGAGGAACAGCCGGCAGAGGAAACGGTAGAAGAGGCAGTCGAAGAAACCGCAGAAACAGTGGAAGAGCCAATAGAAGAGGTTGTAGAAGAACCTGTCGAAGAAATCGTCGAGGAGCAGCCTGTAGAGGAAGAACATGCAGAAGAAGAGGTTGCTGAGAAAGAAGAACTTCCAGAAGAAGAACCGGAAGACAGCACAAAGGAAACAGTAGTAGAAGTAGAACCGGGTGTAATGGAACAACTGATGGAAGGTTTATTCTCTGACGATTTATTTGCGGCAGCAACGACAGAGCCGGAAGTTAAGGAAGAACCGGAAACCGAAGATGCAGAGGAAGCCGTAGAAGAGCCTGAAATCGTAGAGGCAGAAGAAGCCGTAGAAGAGCCTGAAATCGAAAAAGTTGAGGAAGCAGCAGAAGAATCTGAAATTGAAGATGTTGAGGAAGCAGCAGAAGAATCTGAAATTGAAGACGTTGAGGAAGCAGCAGAAGAACCGGAAATCGAAGAAGTTGAGGATGAACCGGAACTGGAAGAAAGCTTTGATGGACAGTATTCCTTTGGATTTGAAGAACCAGAGGAAGATATTGAAGAAGAGCAGATCGAAGGTCAGATGTCACTGGATGATTTCTTTAATGAAGAGGGTGAATATCATGTTCCAGAGGTGGACGAGGAAGATGATATTGAAACAGAACCGGAACTGGATGAAGAAGAGCCAGCTGTAGAACTGGACGAGGTTGATGAGCCGGAAGAGGCAGAGGTCATTGAAGAAGAATATGACGAAGCAGACGAACCGGAAGTCATTGAAGAAGAATATGAAGAGCCGGAAGAACTGGAAATCATTGAAGAAGAATATGACGAAGCAGACGAACCAGAAGTCATTGAAGAAGAATATGACGAGCCGGAAGAAGTCAGGGAAGCGGCTGTAACAGAAGAAGAGGAACATCAGGCAGTTTTACAGGCGGCGATGAGTCAGCCAATGGAAGAAGAGCCGGATGAAGATGAGAAATTTGAAGAAGATGAGGACGATCAGGACGAAGAAACGGAAGAAAATGAAGAAATAGATCCGTTTGAAACTGTTACAGAACTGAAAATAGATAAGAACCTGATTAAACATTCTTCTGATTTTGAAGAAGATTCCGAAGAGCCAGACGAAACGGACGAGGACGGAGAAATCGAAGAATCCGGGGAAGAAGAACCGGAAGACGATGAGGATGAGCAGGAAGATCAGGAATCCGAAGACGATGAGGACGAAAAAGAACCGCTCAGCAATCAGGAAATCAAGCAGATTATCAAAGACTTTATTGGAAAATACTCCGGTGTCCAGGGGCTGGATAAGCAGATGTTAAGAACACTCCAGAACGTCATTGTAGATGATAATTGCAACATATTTATCATGGGTGATGCAAAAAGTGGAAAAACATCACTTGGAATTGACATTATCAAAGTAGTAAACAAGATAAAGAGAAATAATAACCGCAGAATTGCAAAGATCAGTGCCGATAAATTAATCGGTAAAGAAATGGCAGTCTACTTTGATAAATTAAAAGGAAGCGATCTGTTTATTGAAAACATCAGTCTGATGGATGATAATACCTTAGAGGATCTTCTGGATGCTATCGATAATGACAGAGATTCCAGAATCATCGTCATTGAAGATGAAAAAGTAAATGCGGACAAACTCCTGGAAAGACATGGTGAACTCCGTGACTATTTTGCAAACCGTATCGTAGTAAAACAGAATAAGATTAAAGACTGGGTTGCCATTGCACAGGAATACGCAGAAGAAAAAGGTTATGAAATCGATGAAATCGGACTTCTTGCACTTCATGCAAAAATTGACCAGTTATACGGAGTAACTCTGGTAATCCAGAGAAACCATGTCGAAAACGTAATTGATAATGCAATCAAGAAAGCAGAAAAAGGTGGTTTATTTAAGAAACTCTTTGGACGCAAGAAAGACAAAGTATTAACGGAAGAACATTTTAGTTAAGATTAAGGAATAAGGATATTGAGCATGTTACAGGGCTTTATATCCTTATTTCCAAACATTTTTTATAGGTAATTGCGAAACACTAAAATTTTTGTAAGTGTATATGCAAATGAGACATTACACGAAGGCACGCTCTCGCTACA
>UMBT01083839.1_pt1 | contig 15357 bp, 9 predicted proteins | sample 1964001 | NCBI WGS metagenome assembly UMBT01 (sample SAMEA4835945, study PRJEB28245) | human gut metagenome | biome: gut microbiome; material: fecal sample | place: Denmark | collected 2008
TGAGGAATTATTCCCACTCGATCGTAGCCGGCGGCTTTGTGGTAATATCATACACAACGCGGTTGATATTCTTGACCTCGTTGACGATACGGGCAGAGATCACTTCCAGCACCTCATACGGAATCCGTGCGAAGTCTGCGGTCATGAAGTCCGTGGTAGTTACCCCGCGGAGAGCCAGTGTGTAATCATAAGTTCTGCCGTCGCCCATTACACCAACGGAACGCATATTGGTCAGCACTGCGAAGTACTGGTGAATGCTCCGATCCAGTCCGGCCTTGGCGATCTCCTCACGGAAGATCCAGTCAGCGTCCTGCAAAATGGACAGCTTTTCATCGGTGATTTCGCCGATGATACGAATCGCCAGCCCCGGACCCGGGAACGGCTGCCGCCATACCAGATTTTCCGGCAGACCCAGTTCGATACCCAGCTGACGCACCTCGTCCTTGAACAGCAGCCGCAGCGGTTCGATAATTTCCTGAAAGTCCACATAATCCGGCAGACCGCCCACGTTGTGGTGGGACTTGATGACAGCTGCATCACCGGTGCCGCTTTCGATCACGTCCGGATAAATGGTGCCCTGTGCCAAAAAGTCTACCGTGCCCAGTTTCTTGGATTCCCGTTCGAAAGCACGGATAAATTCCTCGCCGATCGTCTTACGCTTGGTTTCCGGATCGGAAACGCCGTTGAGCTTTTCCATGAAAGCAGCCTTGGCATTGACGCGGATAAAGTTGATGTCCTTGTCTGCAAATGCAGCTTCTACTTCGTCGCCTTCGTTCTTCCGCAGGAAGCCGTGGTCTACGAAAATACAGGTCAGCTTCTTGCCGACTGCACGGGACAGCAGTGCCGCACAGACAGAACTGTCTACGCCGCCGGACAATGCCAGTAGTACCCGACCGTCGCCGACTTTTTCCCGAATCTGGGCAATGGCAGTTTTCGCATAGTTGCCCATGGTCCAGTCGCCGGTGCAGCCGCAGACATTTTTCAAAAAGCCGTCCAGCATCGTCAGACCCTGCTGGGTGTGGTTCACTTCCGGATGAAACTGTACTGCATACAGCTTCCGTTCCGGATTTTCCATAGCAGCTACCGGACAGTTCTCTGTATGTGCCGTAATGGTAAAGCCCTCCGGTGCTTCCGAGATGTAGTCGGTGTGGCTCATCCACGAAATTGCCTGTTCCGGCAGTTCCTCGCTGCTGAACAGAGCACTGGACTTGTCATAAATGGTTTCTGTCTTGCCGTATTCCGAGGTGGTGCAGGTCGCCACCTTACCGCCGAGAGTATACGCCATCAGCTGACAGCCGTAGCAGATGCCCAGGATCGGGATACCCATTTCAAAAATTTCTTTGGCGATATGCGGCGATTTTTCATCGTAAACGCTGTTCGGACCGCCGGTGAAGATAATACCCACCGGTTTCCGTGCTGCAATTTCCTCCAGCGGTGTGGTATAGCGAATCACTTCGCAGTAAACGCCGCATTCCCGCACGCGTCTGGCAATAAGCTGATTGTACTGACCGCCGAAGTCCAGTACCAGAACCAGTTGATTTTCCATAGGTTACGTTTCCTTTCTGTGTCACATTCGCCGATGCGGCGAAAATCTTTCTCTTTAGGAAACACTGCACAAAGCTTGTGCGTAAGATGCGTCGTCAGATTTTTCGGCAGATTGACTAGAAATTCCGCAGGCATACTTTCGTATGGCAAGGGATTTCTGGGCAATATGACGGAAAATCTGCACGCAGATTGCGTGCATAGCCGTCAGGCGGGCTTTATGCAGTGTTTCCTTATATTATGCCACTTTTTCCGAAAAAAAGCAAGTGTTTTTTATGAAGATACGAAAAATCAGATTTTCTCCACTGCCGTTTCGGCAATGTACTGTTCTTTCCACTGCTTCAGCTGCTGCATGTGAGGCTGCCGCAGGTGTGTCTGCTGCTGTTCCTCCGATGCCCATTTTTCCACCAGCAGGATCTTTTCCGCATCGGCAACGGCAGCGTAATAGGCATACTCCAGACAACCGTCCTCCTGCCGCACGATCTCCTGCAAACTGTTCTCCTGAACGGCACGCAAAAACGCCTCCCGACAATGGGGCTTCGCCGTATAAGTCACCAATAATATCATGCTGCCTGCTCCTTATGTTTGTCAAAAACGGTAATGAACCGGAACCGTTTATCCAGCCAGTCCCCAACAATGCCTACGCCTTTCCCCATGGTCAGTGCCGCAGCGATCGTTCCCACGCCCAGTCCGTCCAGATGCCCCAGACAGAAAAAAGTCAGACCGGCAGTCACCGCCAGACAAGTCACATCAAACCCGATCTTGATCTTCGGGTATCCCACAGAAGTAATGTCCGACAATTCCCGCGGGAACAGGTCGGTGGGAATAATCGGCAGCCCGCACCGGTTGGACAGGGCAATGCCGATACAGATCAGCACGTAGCTGATGAGAAAATACAGTACCCGCATAGGCAGCGATGTGGGCAAAACGCCGATCCACCACTCGTGGAAATCCAGCAGTTCTCCGAACACAAAGCCCACCACAAAGCTGAACAGATACGGCGGCACAAAACGTTTCCGCATGAACATCAAACTCAACACCAGCAAGCCCTGAAACAGATACGTCCACGTGCCAAGCGTCAGCCGCGGCAGTACCTCCGAAAAGGCAAACGGCACACTGGAAATCGCGGAAATGCCTGCTCCGGAATAGAGCATCAGCACCACGCCAAGGCTGTTGATACAGACTGCCGCCGCCAGCGTCAGTTCCCCGCGAAGGGTGTGCAGTTCTTTTGTTGTGTTCTCCATTTTCTCAAACGCCTCCCGTATGAATACGCCCAAAAGCAGTACAAGAGCCTGCTTTCCTTTTGAAAACAGGCTCCTATCACATCATATTACAAAAAAAGGAATTTTTCAAGGGCATTTCTGCGGAACAGATGCAACGATTCTGGTAAAAATTCTCATTCAAATACCCGATACTTTTTCTCGTTGTGTCCGTAGGCACTGACCACAAGCCCCAGTGCAACGTACATGCTCACAGTTGCCGTACCGCCGGCACTGATAAAGGGCAGCGGCACACCGATAACCGGAGCCACCTTCAGCACCATGCCGATATTCATGACACAGTGGATAAACAGCATACAGAACACACCGGTACAAAGGAACATGCCCATTTTGTCCTTGGTGTTGAAGCCGTCATAGAGCACTTTCAGACAGAGGAATATCAGTACCAGTACCACAGCAACTGCACCGACAAACCCCAGCGCCTGCCCCACCTGTGCAAACATAAAGTCATTGTGAATTTCCGGAACAGAAACGTAGTTTTCCTTGCCGGCATGTAGCCCCACGCCGAAAATTTTTCCGTTGGACAGAGCTTCCAGACCACGGTCCTGCTGATACTCGATATTCTCCGGATCTGTGCCGGGGTGCAGCAGCACCAGAATTCGCTTTTTATGGGTGTCCCCCAATATGAAATTCCACGCAACGACCAGTGCCAGCGGAATGGCAATGAGGAATGCCAGCACATATTTCCATGAGATCTTCGCCGCAAAGAGCATGCCCAGAAAAACCACCGCAAACACGATCGCCGTACCATAGTCCCCCTGCAAGGCGATCAGCCCCGTGGGGATTGCTCCGTGAACACACAGCAGCAGCATGTGCAGGGGCTTGTTCATGTTGCTCTCATCTTTGGCAAGGTGCAGGGAAAATGTCAGGATAAACGCCAGCTTCAGCACTTCCGAGGGCTGGAACTGGATAAAGCCCAGATTCAGCCACGCCTGGTCATCGGCACCGGCACGCTTGTGTCCCAACGCCGTAAAGGTCAGCAGCGTGAGCACCAGTGCCACCGGAGCATACAGGAACCAGAGCCGGACGAGTTTGTGGTAATCGATCGCCGAGAGCACCAGCAGGCAAGCCAGACCCAGTCCGCAGGAGAGCAGCTGCGTCCGGTAATAGCTGGAGCCCACAGAACTGATAATGTGATTCTGCCAGATCGAGTACAGCAGGATAATGCTCAGCACGGAACAGAGCAGTGCCGCCAGAATCAGCGGCTTGTCCAGCCGCCGCCAGTAGACCATCAGCGGACTTACTGGTTTTTCACGTTTGTTGGATTTGTATGATCGGTTCATGAAATGTCCTTTCTTTCAGGCAATATCTATCAGCCGTTAGTGCCCCAGTATTTCCGATCCAGACTGCGGAACTGGGCGGCTGCGGCAATGTGCTGTTTTCGAATGATCTCGCTGCCGTCCAGATCGGCAATGGTTCTGGCAACTTTCAGTATCCGGTCATAGGCACGGGCACTCAACCCCAGCTTATCGAACACAGCACGAAGCAGTGCCGTTGCGGCATCATCCATGGGACAGAAGTCCTGTAGCATGCCTGCCGGAATCGCTGCGTTGCAGAAAATGCCCGTTCCGGCAAACCGCTGGTTCTGTAGTTCCCGAGCCTTCTGCACCCGCTGCCGGATCGCCGCCGACGATTCCGCCTTTGCCTTTGCAGAGAGAGAATCGAACGACACCGGCTCTACTTCAATATGCAGATCAAACCGATCCAGCAGCGGACCGGAAATGCGGTTCAGATACTGCCGCACCTGCCGTTCGGAACAGGTACACTTCCGCTTTGGGTGCCCGTAGTAGCCGCAGGGACAGGGGTTCATGGCTCCCACCAGCATAAACGAACAGGGATAGGAAACCGTTCCCGCCGCACGGGTGATGGTAACTTTGCGATCCTCCAGCGGCTGCCGCATGATCTCCAGTGTCCGGTGGTCAAACTCTGCCAGTTCGTCCAGAAACAGCAGTCCGTTATGGGCAAGGGAAATCTCCCCCGGACGGGGCACTGTCCCGCCGCCCACCAGTCCGGCTCCGGAAATGGTGTGGTGCGGCGAACGGAACGGGCGGCGTGTCATCAGCGGGTGTTTGCCGTCCAGCAAGCCGGCAATGGAATAGATCTGCGTGGTTTCCATGGACTCCGCGGTAGTCATTGCCGGCAGGATCGACGGGATCCGCTTGGCAAGCATGCTCTTGCCGCTGCCGGGGCTGCCGATCATCAGGGCATTGTGCCCGCCTGCTGCGGCAATTTCCAAGGCGTACTTTGCATTCTGCTGTCCCTTGACATCGGCAAAGTCCAGCATTTCCTCGTACTCCTCCGGCTGGGGCGTATAGGGCTCCTGCGGACGAATTGCCGGACCAGTGTCCTCGTTCAGGTGGGCAATCAGTTCTCCCACGCTGTGCACGCCGTACACCGGTATCCCTGCCGCGGAAGCTTCAGAAGCATTCTCCGCCGGCACATACAATTCCGTCACGCCGTTCTGGGCGGCAAGCAGTGCCATAGGCAGCACACCGCTGACAGAACGCACCAGTCCGGACAGGGAAACTTCCCCGATAAAACAACGGCTGGCGGGCTGTGCCGGAATCCGTTCCATGCACACCAGAATCCCCAGCAGAATCGCCAGATCGTGCATGGTGCCGATTTTCTTCACGTCCGCCGGAGCCAGATTCACTGTGATCAGGCGGGCAGGAAGGGCAATGGACAGGCTGGACAGAGCCGAACGGATTCGTTCCCGACTCTCCCGCACCGAGGTATCCGGCAGACCGACAATTTCCATCTGCGGTTTGCCGCGGTTCATGCTGACTTCTACATCTACAGAAAAGGCATTCAGCCCGAACAGTCCTAAACTTTTCAGTTGGGTAAACAAAAGGGTTCACCTCGTTTTTTCAAATGCTGTCCCGTCATTGCGGCGGAACAGTTCTTCCGGCAGCACCGTGCAAAACCGGCATGCGGAACTGGTGCGATGCTGCCTCTATCAGTATAGCATGATTCACAAAAAATGTAAAGACAATCTGCAAGAAAGATTTTGGGCAACACCGCACAAAGCTTGTGCGTAAGGTGCGTTGTCAGATTTTTCGGAAGATTGCCTAGGGCAATATGACGGAAAATCTGCACACAGATTGCGTGCAAAGCCGTCAGGCGGGCTTTGTGCGGTGTTGCCTTTGCTGTCTGCGGCGGTTCCGTCCGGCTTGTGCAAGTTGACGAAAAAAAAGCGGAACAGCCCGTGCTTCAGCGGCATTCCTACAAAAATAAAAAAACGCCCTTGACAAAAGAACGCTTGCATTATATAATAATAAAATGTATCGTAATGTGTCAATGCACATTTCAGCAGAATAGTATACCACATTCCGACCTCGTCTGTCAAGTCCTTTTTTTCAAATCACAGAAAAAGATTTTCCGCTGTGTGCGGAAGGTTGTAAAGGAAACAGGCGAATTTTTGTCTGACAAAGAGTTAAGGAGGTTTTTCGCCAATGGTGCATGTTACGCCAAAGCAGTGCGGGAAAAACGTTCGTATGAACTTCGGTAAGATCAACGAAGTTCTGGAAATGCCGAACCTGATCGAGGTACAGAAGAACTCGTACAAGTGGTTCCGTGAAAAGGGACTGCGGGAAGTTTTTCGCGACGTTTCTTCCATTACAGACTACAACGGCAATCTGGTACTGAACTTTACCGATTACCGCATCGATGACACCCCGAAATATACCATTGCAGAATGCAAGGAACGCGACGTGACCTATGCAGCACCGCTGCGTGTGACTGCAACGCTCTGGAACAAGGAAACCGGTGAAGTCAAGGAGAGCGAGATCTTCATGGGCGACTTCCCCCTGATGACCGAAAGCGGCACCTTTGTCATCAACGGTGCAGAACGTGTTATCGTTTCCCAGTTGGTGCGTTCGCCGGGCGTATACTACGCTTCGGAAAAGGATAAGACCGGTAAGGACCTGTTTAAGGCTACCGTCATTCCGAACCGCGGTGCATGGCTGGAATATGAAATGGATTCCAACGATGTGGTCTATGTCCGCATCGACAAGAACCGCAAGATCCCGATCACTACATTTATCCGTGCTCTGGGCACCGGCACAGACGAAGAAATTGCCGAGATGTTCGACAACGACGAGCGTCTGTCCCAGACCATTATCCAGAAGGATTCCACCAAGAACACGGAAGATGCTCTGATCGATGTATACAAGAAGCTGCGTCCGGGTGAACCGCCTACGGTGGAAAGCTCCCTGACACATCTGAACAACCTGTTCTTCGACGCGAAGCGGTACGATCTGTGCCGGTTCGGCCGTTACAAGTACAACAAGAAGCTGGGCATCGCCAGCCGTCTGGCAGGTCACGAGCTGACCCGTCCGGTGGCAGACGAAGCGACCGGCGAGATCCTCTTTGATGCAGGCGTGACACTGACTTTCGATCAGGCAATGCAGATTCAGGATGCCGGCATCAAGGAAGCCTATATCAAGGCAGAAACCAAGGAATATTTTGTCACCGAGTCCGGCGAAAACGAGATCCGCTTCATTGAAAAGGAAGCCAAGGTCATCGGCAACGGCATGGTAGACATTGCAAAATATGTGGATTTCGACTGCGAAGCACTGGGCATCAGCGAAAAGGTTCGCTACGCTGTTCTGCGGGAGATCCTCGACAGTGCGTCCAGCGAAGACGAACTCCGCACCGCGATCCGCAAGCGTGCAGATGAACTGGTGCCGAAGCACATCATTCTGGACGACATCTACGCAACGATCAGCTACTTCCTGAACCTGTGCGACGGCATCGGCAACGTCGATGACATCGACCATCTGGGCAACCGCCGTATCCGTTCGGTAGGCGAACTGCTCCAGAACCAGTTCCGCATCGGCTTCACCCGTATGGAACGCGTGATCCGGGAACGCATGAACCTGCAGGCACAGGATAACGATGTGCTCACCCCGCAGGCACTGGTCAACATTCGTCCGGTGACTTCTGCGATCAAGGAATTCTTCGGTTCCTCTCCGCTGTCCCAGTTCATGGATCAGAACAACCCGCTGGCAGAACTGACCCATAAGCGTCGTCTGTCCGCACTGGGCCCGGGCGGTTTGTCCCGTGACCGTGCCGGATTCGAAGTTCGTGACGTACACTACAGCCACTACGGCAGAATGTGCCCGATCGAAACACCGGAAGGTCCGAACATCGGTCTGATCTCCTATCTGGCAACTTTCGCAAGAATTAACCAGTACGGCTTCATTGAGGCTCCGTACCGCAAGGTGGACAAGGAAACCGGCTGCGTCACCGACGAAGTGGTTTATATGACTGCCGACATGGAAGATAACTACATTGTCGCACAGGCAAACGAACCGCTGACAGAAGACGGTCACTTTGCAAATGCCAAGGTTGCAGGCCGTTTCCGCGATCAGATTCTGGAAATCGAAGCAGAACGCGTTGACTTCATGGACGTTTCCCCGAAAATGGTAGTTTCCGTGGCAACTTCTATGATCCCGTTCCTCGAAAACGACGATGCAAACCGTGCACTGATGGGTTCCAACATGCAGCGGCAGGCTGTGCCGCTTCTGAAAACCGAGCGTCCGTTCGTCGGCACCGGTATGGAATACAAGGCTGCCGTAGACTCCGGCGTTTGCGTTGTATCAGAATATGATGGTGTCATCGACTCCGTTTCCGCAGACGAGATCGTTCTGGTGGACGACGAGCACAAGACACATAAATATGTACTCCAGAAGTACAAGCGTTCCAACCAGTCTACCTGTGTCAACCAGCGTCCGATCGTCGATGCCGGCGAACGGGTACACAAGGGACAGGTACTGGCAGACGGTCCGGCAACCGCAGACGGCGAAATTTCGCTGGGTAAAAATGCTCTGATCGGCTTCATGACATGGGAAGGCTACAACTACGAGGACGCCGTTCTGCTGAACGAACGTCTGGTAAGAGAAGATGTCTTTACTTCCGTGCACATTGAAGAACTGGAGATCGAGTGCCGTGACACCAAGCTGGGACCGGAAGAAATCACCCGCGACATTCCGAACGTGGGCGACGATGCCCTGAAGGATCTGGACGAAAACGGTATTATCCGCATCGGTGCGGAAGTACATGCCGGCGATATTCTGGTTGGTAAGGTTACCCCGAAGGGCGAAACGGAACTGACCGCAGAAGAACGCCTGCTGCGTGCAATCTTCGGCGAAAAGGCTCGCGAAGTCCGCGACAACTCCCTGAAGGTGCCCCACGGTCAGGCTGGTATTATCGTAGATGTCAAGATCTTCACCCGCGAAAACTGCGACGAACTCTCTCCGGGCGTAAACCAGCTGGTTCGCTGCTACATCGCACAGAAGCGTAAGATCTCTGTCGGCGACAAGATGGCAGGCCGTCACGGCAACAAGGGTGTCGTTTCCCGTATTCTGCCGGAAGAAGATATGCCGTTCCTGCCGGACGGCACACCGCTGGACATCGTCCTGAACCCGCTGGGCGTACCTTCCCGTATGAACATCGGACAGGTTCTGGAAGTGCATCTGGGTATGGCTGCCAAGGCTCTGGGCTGGCACATCATGACACCGGTATTCGACGGTGCACACGAAGATGACATTCGTGCATGCTTCCGCGAAGCCAACGAAAAGAATGCTTCGCACCGCGATGATCCGTTCGATCTGAAGCCGATGCAGAAGGTCATCAACCCGAAGGCTCTGGAGATGAACGAAGACGGTAAGTTCACGCTGTATGACGGCAGAACTGGTGAAAAGTTCGACAACCGCGTTACTGTCGGCTACATGTACTATCTGAAACTCCACCACCTGGTTGACGATAAGATCCACGCACGTTCCGTTGGTCCGTACGCTCTGGTTACCCAGCAGCCTCTGGGCGGTAAGGCTCAGTTCGGCGGTCAGCGTTTCGGCGAAATGGAAGTTTGGGCACTGGAAGCATACGGTGCAGCTTACACCCTGCAGGAGATCCTGACTGTCAAGTCCGACGATACCGTAGGCCGTGTCAACACCTATGAGGCAATCGTCAAGGGACAGAACGTCCCGAAGCCGGGTCTGCCGGAATCCTTCAAGGTACTCATCAAGGAAATGCAGTCCCTCGGTCTGGACGTAAAGGCTCTGGACAAGGATCAGAACGAGATCGACCTCAAGTCCAACTTCGAGGAAGAAGAAGCGATCATTCCGCAGCCGGTCAGTGCAGCTGATGATGATCCGTCCTTTATGGGAACTTCTACAGACTATGAAGGTGCAGACAGAGATATGGAAGATGCCGGCATGTCTTTCAAGGATGGCAATCCGACAGATGATGATCTGCTGGGCGACAGCATCGGCGGCAGCAGTCACACAAGTTCCTACAGCGACGATGACGATCTGCTGGGCGACGATTTCAGCATCGGCGAAAGCTTTGACGACACAGACGACGATGATCTGCTGTAATTTTCAAGGCAATACCGCACAAAGATTGTGCGACAGATGCGTCGTCAAATTTTTCGTCAGATGAAACAAAAAGCGGAGTGAATACTGGATGTATTCACGAGCATTTTTGTGAAATATGACGGGAAATTTGCAAGCAGATGGCGTGCAAAGTCGCCAGACGCTCTTTGTGCGGTATTGCCTAAAGAACACTCGCCTTTGAGCGATTTTGATATACACACCAACAGACAGGCAGCGGACGGCAGGTTCCGTTCGCTTCTCCTGTTTCCTCGTTGATATATAGGAGGTAACGGTTTGGAATTTAACACTTTTGAATCTATCAAGATTTGTCTTGCTTCTCCGGATCGTATCCGGGAATGGTCTTACGGTGCAGTTGAGCGTCCGGAAACGATCAACTACCGTACCCAGAAGCCGGAACGCGACGGTCTGTACTGTGAGCGTATCTTCGGGCCGACCAAGGACTGGGAGTGCCACTGCGGCAAGTTCAAGAAGATCCGTTTTAAGGGAAAGATCTGCGACCGCTGCGGCGTAGAAGTTACCCGTGCCAAGGTTCGCCGTGAACGTATGGGGCACATCGAACTGGCTGCTCCGGTTTCCCACATCTGGTACTTTAAGGGCACACCGTCCCGTATCGGTCAGATGCTGGAAATCTCCCAGAAGCGTCTGGAAGAAGTCCTGTACTTCACCAAGTTTATCGTACTCGATCCGGGCAACACCGAGCTGGTGCCCAAGCAGCTGCTCACCGATAAGGAATACCACTCCTATCGGGAAAAGTACGGCGACGAATTCGAAGCCGGCATGGGTGCAGAAGCTATTCAGAAGCTGCTCAAGCAGATCGATCTGGACGAACTAGCAGCCGAACTGAAAACTGAACTGGCTGGGCTGGCTTCCGGTCAGAAGCGTGTCAAGCTGCTGAAGCGTCTGGAGATCGTAGAAGCATTCCGTCAGTCCGGCAACCGTCCGGAATGGATGATCATGGACGTGGTACCGGTCATTCCGCCGGATCTGCGTCCGATGGTCATGCTGGACGGCGGCAGATATGCGACATCAGACCTGAACGATCTGTATCGCCGCGTGATTAACCGTAACAACCGTCTGAAGCGTATGCTGGAACTGGACGCTCCGGAAATCATCGTCCGCAACGAAAAGCGTATGCTGCAGGAAGCTGTCGATGCCCTCATCGACAACGGCAGACACGGCAGACCGGTCACCGGTCCGAACAACCGTGCTCTGAAATCCCTGTCCGACATGCTGAAAGGTAAGCAGGGACGTTTCCGTCAGAACCTGCTGGGTAAGCGTGTTGACTACTCCGGCCGTTCTGTTATCGTTGTCGGACCGGAACTGAAAATGTATCAGTGCGGTCTGCCGAAGGAAATGGCTCTGGAACTGTTCAAGCCGTTTGTCCTGAAGCGTCTGGTAGACACCAAGGTCATCGCCAACATCAAGAGTGCCAGAAAAATGGTAGACCGTGCTTCTGCGGAAGTATGGGACGCTCTGGAAAATGTCATTCATGACCACCCCGTTCTGCTGAACCGTGCTCCTACCCTGCACCGTCTGGGTATTCAGGCGTTCGAACCGGTTCTGGTAGAGGGTCGTGCTCTGAAGCTGCACCCGCTGGTATGCTCTGCATTCAACGCCGACTTCGACGGCGACCAGATGGCTGTGCACCTGCCGCTGTCTGCGGAAGCACAGGCAGAAGCCCGCTTCCTGATGCTGGCTGCCAACAACCTGCTGAAGCCGTCTGATGGCCGTCCGGTTGCTGTGCCGACACAGGATATGGTACTGGGTTCCTACTACCTGACCATGGAAAAGGACGGCGAAAAGGGCGAGGGCAAGGTCTTTCGCGATGTCAACGAAGCCCTCATGGCTTATCAGGAAGGCGACGTTTCCATTCATGCAAAAATCAAAGTCCGCATCACCAAGGACATCGGTGAAAAGCGGGTTTCCAAGATCATCGACTGCACCGTCGGCCGCCTGATCTTCAACGAAAATATCCCCCAGAATCTGGGCTATGTAGACCGTACCAATTCTGACAAGCAGTTCGATCTGGAAGTCACATTCCTGGTCGGCAAGAAACAGCTGGGTCAGATCATTGACCGCTGCATCAAGATCCACGGCACTGCCACCACTTCGGAAGTGCTGGATAAGATCAAGGCAACCGGCTTCAAGTACTCCACCAAGGCTGCGATCACGGTTGCTGTCTGCGATGCGATTATCCCGAAGGAAAAGTGGGACATCGTCAACGCAGCAGATGCACAGGTCGATGACATCACAGCGGAATACGAATATGGTTATATCTCCGCCGCAGAAAAGTCCAAGCGGTTCATCGAGATCTGGAACAAGGCTACCAACGACGTTACCACTGCCCTGCAGAACGGTCTGGACCGGTATAACCCCATCTTCATGATGGCGGACTCCGGTGCCCGTGGTAGTATTTCCCAGATCCGTCAGCTGGCAGGCATGCGTGGTCTGATCGCCAACACTTCCGGTGCGACCATCGAAATGCCGATCCGTTCCAACTATCGTGAAGGTCTGAACATTCTGGAATACTTCATCTCCTCCCGTGGTGCCCGTAAGGGTCTGGCAGATACCGCACTGCGTACCGCCGACTCTGGTTATCTGACCCGTCGTCTGGTAGACGTTTCTCAGGATGTTATCATTCGTGAACAGGACTGCGGTGCAACCGACGGTCTGGAGATCTACGAGATCCGCAACGGCAACGAGCTGATCGAAAAGCTGGCAGAACGTCTGACCGGTCGTTATCTGGTAGACGATCTGCGTGACCCGCAGACCGGCGAGCTTATCATCTCCAAGAACAAGATGATCACCGAAGCCGATGCACAGAAGATCGTGGATTCCGGCGTAGAGCGTATCAAGATTCGTTCTGTCCTCATGTGCCGTGCAAAACAGGGTGTGTGTGCAAAGTGCTATGGTGCAAACCTCGCACACGGCAATCTGGTTTCCATCGGTGAAGCTGTCGGCGTTATCGCTGCACAGTCTATCGGTGAACCGGGTACACAGTTGACCATGCGTACCTTCCATACCGGTGGTATCGCCTCCGCAGAAGACATCACACAGGGTCTTCCCCGTGTCGAAGAACTGTTCGAGAGCCGTCACCCGAAGAATGCTGCGATCCTGTCCCGCCTCGATGGTGTGGTACACATCGAAGAAGTCAAGACTTCCCGCACCATTATCGTCACCAACGAAGAAACCCACGCATCGGAATCCTATCCGATCCACTATAACTTCAAGATTCGTGTTCGCGAAGGCGAATTCATCAAGAAGGGTACCCGCATGACCGAAGGCAACGTCTTCCCGGGTGATATTCTGAACATTCTGGGCGTTCAGGCGGTTCAGGACTATATCATCAGCGAAGTACAGAAGGTTTACCGTCTGCAGGGTGTAGACATCAACGACAAGCACATTGAAGTTATCGTCCGCCAGATGCTCCGCAAGGTCAAGGTAGACGATCCGGGCAGCAGCTATCTGCTGCCGGGCACCATGGTAGACCGCCGCAAGATCATGGAAGTCAACGACGGATTGCAGGAACGCATCGACAACGGCGAAACCGAAGTGGCTCTGGTCACTGTAGAGCCGATGCTTCAGGGTATCACCAAGGCATCCTCCAGCTCCGACAGCTTCCTGTCTGCCGCTTCCTTCCAGGAAACCACAAAGGCTCTGACCGATGCGGCAATTCGCGGCAAGAGCGACTATCTGTATGGTCTGAAAGAAAACGTTATTATTGGTAAGCTGATTCCGGCTGGTACTGGTATCGATGTGTACAACAACGTAAAGCCGGTCAAGAATGATGCTTATCTGGAACACACTGGTTCCTCCATGCCGCCTTCCACCATTCCGTCCTCTTTGAGCTAACGGTATGCAGCGGCGTTGGAAACAAGTGCTTTGCAGCCTGTTAGGCGTACTGCTTCTGGCAGAAAGCCTGCTGACAGTTCCGGCTGCGGCGGCAGAAACCACTGCCCCGCAGACTACTGCGGCAGAATCCACAGACGATGCAAAGGACAGCGGAAATACCAGACAGATCGTGCAAACGCTGGTCATTTTCACAGTGGCATGCGGCGTGACTGCATTTCTGGTCATGCGTCCCAGTTTGAAAAAGCTGAAGGCTGCCAAGGAACAGACGGCATCTGACGGCAATTCCGCAGACAAAATAAAATAAAGGCAATACCGCACAAAGATTGTGCGACAGATGCGTCGTCAAATTTTTCGTCAGATGAAACAAAAAGCGGAGTGAATACTTGATGTATTCACGAGCATTTTTGTGAAATATGACGGAAAATTTGCAAGCAGATGGCGTGCAAAGTCGCCAGACGCTCTTTGTGCGGTATTGCCTAAAGGCAAAACCGCCCGCAGCAAAGGAATTTTCCCAAGCTGCGGGCGGTTTTGGTTTTTGCGAGAGCATACAAAAACAACAGGGCAGGTCAACCCCCATTGACCTGCCTTGTTGTCGTTCTTGTCATTTTTTCATTTTTACCCGAATACGCAATTTTTGGTGTACGCCACTATCTGGCTTTTACCATGACATCATAGCATAAAAACGTCAATCCCTCCGCAGGCAGGCTATGAAATGCCTGTGCGCGATACCCCTGTTTCAGATACATTGCCTTTGCCGGCAGTGATGCGTCCAGCATCGCCTGCGGGTATGCCGCAAAGATCTGCTGTTCGGCATATGCCAGAAGTGCCTGTCCGTAGCCCTTTCGCTGCTGCTCCGGCAGCACAAACAGCCGGCTGATTTCGTCTGCCTTTACGGTCACTGTCCCTACAATGCCGTCTGCCGGATCCTCAGCCAGATACACGCACCCCTGCCGAATATCTGCCGAAATTTTCCCGTCGCAGTGATGATTCAGAAAGAACTGCACGGCTCCTGCGGGATAGTACTTGGGATAAATCTGACAAATTGTTTCCCGCGTGAGTTCCCGCACACATTCCAAATCCTGTGTTGTTGCTTTTCGAATTTGCATGATGTTCTCCTCCTCCGAACGGGAATTCCAAATCTGTTTTTGGGAAATTCCCTTGCATCTCCGTCACAATTATGCTATACTATAAGTAGACAGGATAGACTGTCTGTTTTCAAACGTATTTTTAGGCAATACCGTACAAAGAGCGTCTGGCAACTTTGCACGCCATCTGCTTGCAAATTT
>UMBT01100344.1_pt1 | contig 15230 bp, 13 predicted proteins | sample 1964001 | NCBI WGS metagenome assembly UMBT01 (sample SAMEA4835945, study PRJEB28245) | human gut metagenome | biome: gut microbiome; material: fecal sample | place: Denmark | collected 2008
TGCAGCCGGGCTGCCCCCCTTCCCCTGGGTTGTCTCCCCAAGACACCAGTAAACCCGTATTGCGTATGTGGCGCATGCAGAGCATAAAGGACAAGCCATAACCAGACAGTCACGCAAATATCAAAACCGCCCTTCTCCTTTACTTTTCCCCCGAATTATGCTAAAATAAAGGCAACTACAAAAAAGGAGCCAGCCATGTACACAGGAACCTACCGGATTGCCGGGCGGAGCATTGCCATCGAGAGCCTGTACCCGGATGTCCACGCCTACTGTGCCGCCTACCGGCATGCCGGAGAGCCGGATTTTACCATTCGGATCACCCCGGCGGATATCGCCCGGGAACAGGACAAGTCCGCCCGGGAGGATCAGCGGCAGGGCATTGCCCCCCGTGCCTTTCCGGAGGGATATCTGGAGGAGCTTGCGGTGTACCGGCAGATCGCCGACCGGATGCCTGCCTATGACACCCTGCTGATTCACGGCTCCGCCATTGCGCTGGACGGTGCCGCATACCTGTTCACCGCCAGAAGCGGTACGGGGAAATCCACCCACACCCGGTTCTGGCGGCAGACCTTCGGCAGCCGGGCGGTGATGATCAACGACGACAAGCCTCTGGTGGGGCTGACGGATGCAGGGGCGGTGATCTATGGCACCCCCTACAACGGCAAGCATCGGCTTGGGGAAAATCTGTCCGCCCCCCTGCAGGCAATCTGCATCCTGGAACGGGGAGCGGAGAATGCCATTCGCCCCATTTCCTCCGGAGAGGCGTACCCCCTGCTGCTGCAGCAGGTGTACCGACCCGGAGATCCGGCGGCGCTGGGGCTGACCTTGAAGCTGTTGGACAGGCTGCTGACCCAGGTGCGGCTGTACCGGCTGGCGTGTAACCTGGATCCGGCGGCGGCGCAGGTGGCATATGATGGAATGAAGGGATGCGTATTATGAAATTGAGCAAGGATTTTCTGCTGCACCACAACGGGGAGGAGAGCCTGGTGGTATCCACCGGCAATGCCGCATTTGCCGGACTGGTGCGGACAAACAAAACCGCCGCCCGGATCCTGGACTGCCTGGCGAAGGGCGCTGACCGGACGCAGATCATTGATGATCTGACAGCCAGGTATGATGCCCCCAGGGAGCAGATTGCCGGGGATGTGGATCACATTCTGGAGCAGCTACGCCGGATCGGTGCCATCGATGAGTGAGTCCTCCATCCGCCGGGAGCTTGCCGCCCACGGCAGTCTGGTCTACACCAACGTGGGAGTCAGTATGCGCCCTCTGATCCGGCAGGGCAGGGATCTTCTGGTGATCCGCACCTGCACCGGCAGGCTGCGTAAGTATGACATTCCCCTGTATCAGCGCCCCTCCGGTCAGTATGTGCTGCACCGGATCGTCCGGGTGCTGCCGGATGGGTATGTGCTGTGCGGGGACAACTGTACCCAACTGGAGCATGTGACGGACGACCAGATTTTAGGCGTGCTCACCGCCCTGGAACGGGACGGCAGGACGATCCCCATGACCGCCCCCTCCATGCGGCTCTATGGGCGGCTGTGGGTGGGACTGTATCCCCTGCGCCTGCCGGTGCTGCGGCTCCGGGATCGGCTGCGCCGGAAAAAACGCCGTTTGCAAGGAGGATAGCCCATGGATCAGACCATTACCGCCGCCCGGGATCTGTTCTATTTGTTCAGCCGTCGGCTCCGGGACATTCCCTGTGACCCGGCACGGCTGGAACAGATGCAGCTTCGCCCCATGCTGTCTCTGGCGCAGCAGCATACCCTGGGCGCAATGGCGTGCATGAGCTTTGAACATGCAGGCTTGCTGGAGCGGCTTTCTCCGGAGGATGCCGCCGCCCTGAAAACCATCCGGGACAAGGCAGTGCGAAAGGTGCTGCTGCTGGATGCAGGACGGCAGGAGCTGTTTCGCTTTCTGGATGCAAACCACATCTGGCACATGCCCCTCAAGGGCGTGATTTTAAAGGACTGCTACCCGGCGCTGGGCATGCGGCAAATGTCCGACAACGACATTCTCTACGACAGTGCCTATCAGCAGCAGGTGCGGGATTTTATGATTTCCCGGGGATACACCGCCGTGAAGGTGGGAAAAAACCACGAGGACGTGTACCAGAAGCCCCCGGTGTATCACTACGAGCTGCATACCCGGCTGTTTGATCCCCACAGCACCTACGCCTATGCCTACTACGGAGACATGCTCCGGCGGTGCAGCCGGCAGGGGTATCTGTACGCCATGACCCAGGAGGATTTCTACCTGTATTTTCTCGCCCACGCCTATAAGCATTACTCCGGCGGAGGCACAGGATTGCGGCATTTGCTGGACTGTTGGGTATTTCTGCAAAAGCATGGGGATGCTCTGGATCGGACTTACATCCGCCGGGAGCTGAAGCTTCTGGGACTGACGGATTTTGAAGCGGAAAGCCGGAGTCTGAGCCAGGCGCTTCTGGATGCACCCCAGCGTACCCTGACAGAGGAGCAATCCCGGCAGCTTGCCTACTACATCTCCTCCGGCACCTACGGCACCCGGCAGCACTGGGGGGAGAACATGACTGCCGCCCGGATGCAGCAGATGCACATGGATCCTGCCGCTCCGGACAAAAAACGATACCTTTGGCATCGGCTCTTTCCCGGGGAGGCGTACTACCGGACCTATGCGCCCTTCTGCGTCAGGCATGTGTGGGCACGGCCCTTTTTCGGGGTGTACCGGCTGTTCCGGATGCTACTGGATCCCCGCCGCCGCCGCCGTGTACGGCAGGAAACCAAGACCCTGCAAAAGCAGCGTCCCCAGAAGCAGGATTGACGTACTGCTTAAAAAAACAGCGGACTGCTCCGAAAGGAACAGTCCGCTTTGTGTGTGGGGTGGAACAGGACTTATGCGTCCTCGTCCGTCAGATGCGCCAACTGGCGGCAAACTGCGGTAATGTCGGTGGAATCCACACTGCCGTCCTGGTTGTAGTCTCCGTTTGCAACGCCCTGTACCGTGATCTTCACGGTGTCATCCTGCGCCACATAGCGAGCCAGAAGCACTGCGTCATTGATTTCTACCACGCCGTTGCAGTCCACGTCTCCTGCCAGGAAATCGCCGCTGGGCGCAGTGGTTGCAGCAGTGGTTGTGGTCGTAGTGGTAGTTGTGGTGGTATCCTGGGGAGCGGTGGTTACCGGCTCCAGACCGTCCACGATGGAGTAGTATGCAGGCTTTGCCTTGAAGTCCTTGTCGAACAGCAGGGGCAGCTGACTTGCACGCCAGCTCTGGTCGTCCGTAACGCCCCAGAAGATTACAGCGGAGATACTGTCGGAATATTCCACCAGTGCGTCCATAATATCGCTGTAAACCTGCGCCTGGGTTTCCAGACCTGCCTCGCTGGTGTCGCTGGTGGTAATGTCCAGCTCTGTTACCTGGATATCCAGACCCAGTGCCGCAAACTTTGCCAGCGCCTTCTTATACTGTGCTGCGGAGGGGAAGTTGGTTGCCAGGTGGGACTGCATGCCGATGCCGTCGATCAGTCCCTTTGCCTTCAGATCCGTTGCCATTTCGCAGATGGCGTTGGTCTTGCCGTCAATGTACTCGTTGTAGTCGTTGTAGTACAGCTTGCAGCCCTCGGGCGCATACTGTCTTGCGAACTTGAATGCATACTCAATGAAGGAGTTGTCTCCGAACACCTGTACCCATGCGGAGTTGCCGGTGGTGGTGTTGTTGGAGCCTGCGGTACGGGGCTGTCCGCCGTCAGTCCAAGCTTCATTGACCACGTCCCAAGCGTAGAAATCCACAGTGGGATACTGCTCAGCCAGGGCTTCCATCACGTTCTTGATGTAATTTTCCATACGCTGGATCATGACTTCCTTGGATACCCAGTCTCCGTCGTCGCTGAAATTCTCCTTGAAGAACCAGTCCGGAGTCTGGCTGTGCCATACCAGGGTATGCCCTCTGACGGGAATGTTGTTGTCCCGGCAGTAGTTGAGCAGTGCCTTTGCGTTGGTCAGAGAGATCTGGGGGTTGGTCTGATCCCCGTCATTTGCCTCCATATAGGCAAGGGTAGCCGCCTTGTCCAGGACGAAATCCGGCTTCAGCTCGTTGCCGAAGGTGATACTTTCATTAAAGTGCCTTTCCACCAGTCCCATGAAGGGCTTGGATGCCAGGTTGGAGGATCCGATAGCAGTACCGATCTTGAAGTAGGGCCGGTATACGTCCGCCAGGGAAGCGATATCCTCTAACTCCACCTCGGGAGCCTCTGTAATGGTGAAATCGTCCACATAGATGTTGACGCTTGCATCGCTTGCCTCAAAGTACAGATACCAGTCGGTGGTGTCTGCCGGGAAGCTGAATTTCACGTTTTCATAGGCAGTCCACTCGCCCTGGCTCACCTGTCCCAGAATGTTGCCGTAGTGAATATTGCCGTCAGCGTCCGTGTACTGCATGCTGAGGGTCAGGGTTGCGTACCAGGGCGTCATAGCGTAGGCGTTGACTACATATTCGGTGTTGGCTTCGATCAGATTGTCCAGCGCTAGCTGGGGCCCGTTCCAGTTTTTTGCACGGGTGCTGACGCACAAGGACTGACTGCCTCCGTGTGCCTGCTCGGTGGTCAGCTCCAGGGTCTCGTCCTCGCCTCTGCGGGTGAAGTCGAAGCTGTCCCCCTCAAAGTCGGTGCTGTAGATTACCTTGGCGTCTGCCGCAGTTGCGGCGGGTACTGCGGTCAGGTTGACTGCAGTGGCGGTTGCCAGCATGGCTGCACTGGTCAGTCCTGCCAACAGCTTTTTCGTGATGGCTTTGCTCATGGTGTGTAACCTCCCTGTTTTTTGGCGCAGCGGTTCAGTCTGCGCATGATTTGCGGCGGTGCCAATCTGCATATGTGTGCGGCATCGTCCTTGCCGGCGGTCCCCTCGACTGCCTAACATGGCTATTTTACCACATTTCGCCGATACTGTCAACGTGGATTTGCATCATTTTCCCCCACCGTTTTTGGTGATTTTGCCGGAGCTTCTTTATGTCTCACTGCCACAGGCAAGCCCTGCATGCAAAAAAGAGCATGCGTGCCGCATGCTCTGTTCGTTATTTCAGTCTCTCCCCGATATCCTCGATGGACAGAGTGGCAATGGCGTTCAGCTCCGGGCCGCCCCGCATGCCGGCAAGGTAGTTGAAATACCCCTGGCAGGCGATCATAGCTCCGTTGTCGCCGCACAGGGACAGGGGCGGCATATATAAGGTATACCCGGCTTTGTCACACGCCTCCGTCAGTGCCTGCCGCACCCCGGTATTGGCGCAGACGCCCCCTGCTGCCGCAATGGCACGGTACCCCAGATCCCTTGCCGCCGCCATGGTCTTTTCTGTCAGCATCCCGGCGATCCGGTGCTGTACGCTGGCGGCAAGATCCGCCGACCGGAGGGACTCCCCCTTTTGCCTGGCGTTGTGGGCAAGATTGATGACTGCGGTTTTCAGCCCGGAAAAGCTCATATCATAGGCACTGCCTGCCACGGTGGGACGGGGCAGGGCATATCCCTCCGGATTCCCCTCCCTGGCGGCACGGTCAATGTGCACCCCTCCCGGATAGGGGAATCCCAGCACCCGTGCGCATTTGTCAAAGCATTCCCCTGCCGCATCGTCCCGGGTTCTGCCGATGACCCGGAATTCCGTATGGCTCCGCACCTCGATGATATGGCTGTGACCGCCGCTTGCCACCAGACACAGATAGGGCGGCTCCAGGCTGGGGTGGGCAATGTAGTTGGCGGCAATGTGCCCGGAAATGTGATGCACCGGCACCAAGGGCTTTCCCGTTGCCATGGCAAGCCCCTTTGCAAAGCTGACCCCCACCAGCAGTGCTCCGATCAGCCCCGGCGCATAGGTCACTGCAATGGCGTCGATCTGCTCCAGGGTCACCTCCGCATCCCGCAGCGCCTGCCGTACCACCCCCAGCACATTCTCGCAGTGCCGCCGGGAGGCGATCTCCGGTACCACGCCGCCGTACAGCTTGTGCTCCTCGATCTGGGAGGACACCACGTTGGAGCGGATATCCCTGCCGTCCACCGCTACGCTGGCAGCGGTTTCGTCACAGGAGCTTTCAATTCCCAATATATACATGTCAGATCATCCTTTTTCTACATCTTTCCGCATGAGCAGTCCGTCCTCATCCGGCTTGTGATAATACCGGGGGCGCACCCCCACCTGCCGGTATCCCAGGGACTGATACAGGGCGATGGCAGGGGCATTGCTCTGCCGCACCTCCAAAAAGTAGGAGGAAACCTGCCCCTCCATCCATGCCTCCATGGCAAGCAGCAGCCGTTTTCCGATGCCCTGCCGCCGATAGGCTGCCCCTACCGCCACCGTGTTGATGTCCGCCGTTTCTGCCGCAAAGGCGATGTTCACAAATCCGGCAACCTGTCCTTCCCGGAGGGCAACCAGGGTCAGCGCCTGGGGATTGGTCAGCTCCGACCGGAAGGCAGCCTCGCTCCATGGCTCGGAAAAGCACGCCTGCTCAATGGCTGCCACCTGTGCCACATGGCACGCCTCCATCAGCAGGATGGTCTCATCCCTTTGCGGCATACCAGCTCTCTCCCTTTCCAACCTCCGCTGTCAGGGGCACTGCCATGTCCCAGGCATGCTCCATCTCCTCCCGGAGGATCACCGCCGCCCGGTCAGCGTCCTGTACTGCGGCTTCTACGATCAGCTCATCGTGCACCTGTAAAATCAGCCTTGCGTCCAGTTGCTCCCTGGCAAGCCGCCGGTACACCCGGATCATGGCGATCTTGATGATGTCCGCCGCCGTGCCCTGGATGGGGGTGTTCATGGCGATGCGCCTGCCTGCCGCCTGCTGGATCTTGTTGTGGCTCTTTAATTCCGGCACCTCCCGGCGTCTGCCGAACAGGGTGGATACAAAGCCGGTGCGTTCCGCATCCTCCACAATGCGGGTCATAAACTGCTCCACCCTGGGGAAGTTCTCCAGATATCGCTTGATGTAGCGATCCGCCTCCCGGACGGATACCCCGATGTCCTGGGACAGGGAGTATGCCCCGATGCCGTAGATGATGCCGAAGTTCACCGCCTTGGCTGCGCTCCGCATCTGGGGGGTCACTGCCTCCCGGGGCACCCCGAACACCTGCGCCGCCGTGGAAGCATGAATGTCCGCACCGCTCAGGAACGCCTGCTGCATGTTTGCGTCCTCACAGAGATTTGCCAGGATCCGCAGCTCGATCTGGCTGTAGTCCGCATCCAGCAGGATCCGCCCCCGGGGGGCTACGAAAAACTTCCGCATTTCCTTGCCCAGCTCCGTGCGTACCGGAATGTTCTGCATATTCGGTTCCGTGGAGGAAATTCTGCCGGTACGGGTCTCGGTCTGCTTGAAGCAGGTGTGGATCCGCCCGTCCGGGGCAACGGTTTTCAGCAGCCCTGCCACATAGGTGGAATTCAGCTTGGTTAGCTGCCGGTACCGGAGGATCAGACTCACGATGGGGTATGCGCCCCGGAGCTTTTCCAGCACCTCTGCGTTGGTGGAAAAGCTGCCGGTTTTGGTTTTTTTCTTCCCCTGGGGATGGGGGATCTCCAGATCCTCAAACAGTACCTGCCCCAACTGCTTGGGGGAGGCAATGTTGAACTGCTTCCCTGCCAGGGTGTAGATCTCCTCCTCAAGCTGCCGGATCTCTCCGGACAGCGCATCCCCGAACCGGCGCACTCCATCCTGGTCTACCAGCACCCCGGTATGCTCCATGGAGGCAAGCACCTCCACCAGGGGCAGCTCGATCTCCTCCATGAGCCGGGTCAGCCCCTCCGCCTCCAGCTTGTTCGCCAGAGCATCGCACAGCCCGGGCAGGGCGGCAATGTCCGCCGTATCCCCCATGTCTTCCTCGTAGGGCAGGTGGAAGCTGCGGCACAGCGCCGGGATCTCGTAGGATGCCTTGGTGGCTTCGTGCAGGTATGCGGCAATGGCGCCGTCAAAGCACAGTCCCGTCAAGCCGCTGTCTGCCGCAAAGGCATACCGGTACACAGGCTTTGCGTCAAAGCTGCGCTTTTTGCAGCCGGATGCCAGAAACGCCAGGATCAGCCCCTGTTCCCGGGTGGTGCAGATGCATGTGCCCGTGTGGATATATAAGGTATCCTCCCGGAGCAGGAAATCCACCGGCTGTTCCCGGTCTGTCAAGCCGTCCAGCATGCTCCGGTCAAAGGGCTGCACCACTTTGCACAAGGAGATCGCCGGGGCGTCCGGCTCCGGTTTGCTTTGTACCGGGGCAGCCTCCAGCTTCAGCTTGTCCAGCAGCTTGAACAGCTCCAGCTCCGTCAGCAGGGCGGATACGCTCTCCTTGTCCGGCTCCTTCAGCCGGTACGCTGCCGGATCCTGGGGAATGGGGGCATCCTTTACGATGGAGGCAAGCCACTTGCTTTCCTCTGCGGATGCCTTCCCCCCGGACAGCTTGGCGTATGCCCCTTTGGTCAGCCCTGCCTCGTCCAGATGGGCGTACAACTCCTCAATGGTGCCATAGGTCTGGATCAGTCCCGTGGCGGTTTTCGGGCCGATGCCCGGTACCCCCTTGATGTTGTCGGAGCTGTCCCCCATCAGCGCCTTCAGATCGATCAGATGCACCGGGGCAAACCCATACTCCTCCCGGAATCGCTCCTCCGTATAGGGAATGGTCTCCTTGTTGGTGGCAAGATCCACCCGCACATGCTCCCCCACCAATTGGAGGCTGTCCCGGTCTCCGGTGAGGATCACGCAGTCCTCTCCATGCTCCGTACAGATCCGGGCAAGGGTGCCCAGAATGTCGTCCGCCTCAAAGCCCTCTGCCTCCAGCACGGTGACGCCCATGCCCCGCAGCAGCTCCTTCACCGGGGCAAGCTGCTGTGCCAGCTCCTCCGGCATGCCCTTCCGGTTGGCTTTGTAGGATGCCACCGCCTTATGCCGGAAGGTGGGACTCCGCAGGTCAAACGCCACCGCCACCCCATCCGGCTGCACCTGTGCCGCCTCCTTCAGGTAGATGTTGAAAAACCCGAACAGGGCGTTGGTGGGCACACCCTTGCTGCTTGTGAGCATACGGATGCCGTAAAACGCCCGGTTCAGGATGCTGTTGCCGTCAATTGCCAGCAGAGTCATAGACTGTTCCTCCATCGATTTTTCTATTATATATATTTATAGTATACCACAAGGGCGCCCCATTTGTCCATAAAAAAAGACAGAAGCCCGGCTCCTGTCTATATGTCGCTGTCCTGATCGGTGAGGGCATCCTCAAAGGCCTGGTACAGGATCTGCATTTGTTCAAACAGTTGCTTGTACGCCTGCTCTCCGATCCGTTCCATCACCGACAGCCCGATCCGCCGCCGTGCCTGCAATGCCCGGTCGTACAACTGCCTGCCCGCCTTGGTCATGGTGATATAAGTGATCCGCCGGTCGGTAATGTCGCTGACCCGGGAGACGGCGCACTTTTCCTCCAGGGATTTCAGCAGCTTGGACACTGCCGGGGTGGTGACCTCCAGGGCGGCGGCAAGCTCCGAGATCTTTACGGCGCCGCTGGGGCTTTTTGCGATCAGATGCAGCAGCATGAACTCCGGCCGGGGCAGCCCCTCCACCTTATAGCGGGCGTTGAGCTTGTTGAACCGATCCAGTACGGCGATCCACTCCACCTCCAGGGACTCTACCTCCACAGGGCTGCACCTGCCTTTCTGCTTTATAATAGTACATTGCCGGATGGGTTCCGGGTTCAGTTCCTTTAATCGTACCATATCCCCCCCTGATTTGTCAATGCGGCAGGAGCAAAAACAACAAACATGCACAAAAAATAAGATATCATTTGTGCAAAACGCTGAAAATGCAAAAACCACTTGACAACATGGTGCGGGCGTGGTATCTTATATTTAGCACTCGGATAGATAGAGTGCTAACAGAGCATCCGGACGGGTGCTAACTTGAAAGAAGGAGTGAGGCTATGGACGACCGCAAGCTGAAAATTCTGGCTGCTGTCGTGGATGAATATGTGCAGACCGGCGAGCCCGTCGGTTCCAAGACCATCGCTGCACTGCCTCATATCAATGTTTCTGCGGCAACGGTGCGCAACGACATGGCGGTACTGGAGCAGTTAGGACTGCTGGAACAGCCCCACACCTCCGCCGGCAGAATCCCCACCTTCAACGGCTATCGGCTCTACATCGACAAGCTGATGACCACCGAGGCGCTTTCCGAAAAGGAGCGGCAGCGGCTGGACGATATGCTGGAGGCGCAGGGTGCTCTGACCGAGGAGCTGCTGATCCAGAGCGCAGGCACAGCCCTTGCGGAGCTGACCCAATGCGCAGCGGTAGTGACCAATGCAGCACCGAAGTTTTCCATCATCTCCAAGGTGGAGGTAATCCCCACCGGCAAGCGGCTGTATGTGATCCTGCTGATTACATCCAACGGCAGCATCAAAAACAAAGCCTGTCGGCTGGAGTTTGATCTGAGCAATGAGCAGCTTGAATTTTTCACACATTATATGGAGGAGAACCTGGAGGGCGTATCCGTTGAGGATCTGTCCGAACAGCGGCTCCAGGATCTGATCGCCGCACTGGGCGCATATATGACCACCCTTTCCCCTTTGGTACAGGGACTGTATGAATTGTCCCGGGATCTGAAGCAGAAGGAAGTCACCGTCAGCGGCGCACGGAACCTTTTAACCTGCAGCGAGCTTGAAAAAATGGATATCGTCCAGTTCATGGAGCACACGGACACCGTGATCCCTCTGCTGGATGACGCATTCAGCGGCGTGCAGGTGCTCTTCAGCCAGGAGAGCAATAATTTCGTCATCGGCAATTCCAGTATGATCGTATCCAAGTACCAGAAGGGCAATCAGCCTGCCGGTGCGCTGGGGGTCATCGGGCCGATGCGGATCAATTACGCAAAGATCATTCCCTATATTGAATATTTCACACAAAAGCTGACGGATCTCATTTCCGATGAGGACGAACATGAGCCGGGACAGCATTAGAACAGAAGGGGTGCAACCGATGAAAAAAGAACAGGATCTGACCGAGGAAACCACCGCCGGACAGGAGCCGGAGGAGGCTGCAAAGGCAGCGGAGTCGGAAGCTGCGGCAGCGCAGGAGGCGGAATCCGCTTCCCAGCCGGAACAGGCAGAGCAGCCGGAGATCAAGCAGACCAGGACGGAACCGGATCCGGCGGAGCAACTGGCGGCGGAAAAGGACAAGTACCTGCGGCTGTACGCCGAATACGACAACTACCGCAAGCGCACTGCAAAGGAAAAGACCGAGACCTATTCCCATGCCACTGCCGCAGCGGTGGAAACCCTGCTGCCGGCGCTGGACAGCTTTTCCCTGGCGCTGGAGGCTGCTTGTACGGATGAAGCCTACAAGACCGGCATGGAAAAGATCTATACACAGCTCAACGAGGCGCTCAAGAAGCTGGGCGTCCGGGAAATGGAAGCTCTGGGAACTCCCTTTGATCCGAATTTCCACCACGCCATCAAGCAGGCGGCGGATACGGAATACGAAGAAGGCATGGTGTGTCAGGTATTCCAGAAGGGCTATCTGATCGGGGATCGGGTGATCCGCCACGCAATGGTGGCAGTTGCCCAGTAGCCCCGGATGAAACATCCAAAACCGAGTAAACTATCTTTATCAGAACAGAAAGCATAGAGAGGAAGATTTATTATGGCAAAAATTATTGGTATCGACCTTGGTACAACCAACTCCTGCGTAGCCGTTATGGAAGGCGGCAATGCAGTGGTAATCCCCAACGCTGAGGGTGCAAGAACCACCCCGTCCGTTGTGGCATTCTCCAAGAACGGCGAGCGTCTGGTAGGTCAGGTGGCAAAGCGCCAGGCTATCACCAACCCGGATAAGACCGTAAGCTCCATCAAGCGTCACATGGGCTCCAACTACAAGGTAGAGATCGAGGGCAAGTCCTACACGCCCCAGGAGATCTCCGCTATGATCCTGCAAAAGCTGAAGGCAGACGCTGAGGCATACCTGGGCGAGAAGGTTTCCGAGGCGGTTATCACCGTTCCCGCATACTTCACCGACAGCCAGCGTCAGGCAACCAAGGACGCAGGTCAGATCGCAGGGCTGACCGTCAAGAGAATCATCAACGAGCCTACTGCTGCGGCTCTGTCCTACGGCATCGACAAGGAAGAGGAGCAGAAGATCATGGTATTCGACCTGGGCGGCGGTACCTTCGATGTATCCATCATCGACATGGGCGACGGGGTTACAGAGGTTCTGGCAACTGCCGGCAACAACCACCTGGGCGGCGATGACTTTGACCAGCGGATCATTGACTGGATGACCTCCGAGTTCAAGAAGGCAGAGGGCATTGACCTGACCGGCGACAAGATGGCAATGCAGAGACTGAAGGAAGCCGCAGAGAAGGCAAAGATCGAGCTGTCCTCCACACCTTCCTCCAACATCAACCTGCCCTTCATTACCGCAGACGCAACCGGTCCGAAGCATCTGGATCTGACCCTGTCCCAGGCAAAGTTCAATGAGCTGACTGCGGATCTGGTACAGGCAACCATGGGCCCGGTAGATCAGGCGCTGCATGACAGCGGTCTGAAGGCCTCCGATCTGGATAAGGTGCTGCTGGTAGGCGGCTCCTCCAGAATCCCGGCGGTGCAGGAAGCTGTAAAGCAGAAGATCGGCAAGGATCCCTTCAAGGGCATCAACCCGGATGAGTGCGTAGCACTGGGTGCAGCATACCAGGGCGGCGTCCTGGGCGGCGACGTAAAGGAAGGTCTGCTACTGCTGGATGTTACTCCGCTTTCTCTGGGTATTGAAACTGCCGGCGGCGTATGCACCAAGATGATCCCCAGAAACACCACCATCCCCACCAAGAAGACCCAGGTGTTCTCCACCTATGCAGACAACCAGCCTGCGGTGGATATCAACGTACTCCAGGGCGAGCGTGAATTCGCACGGGACAACAAGCAGCTTGGCACCTTCCGTCTGGATGGCATTGCACCGGCGCCCCGTGGTATCCCCCAGATCGAGGTAACCTTTGATATCGATGCAAACGGCATCGTACACGTTTCCGCAAAGGATCTTGGCACCGGCAAGGAGCAGAATATCTCCATCACCGCTTCCACCAACATGAGCGAGGCTGACATTGACAAGGCTGTCAAGGACGCTGAGAAGTATGCGGAGGAGGACAAGAAGCGCCGTGAGGCAGTGGATGCCAAGAACAACGGCGAGAACCTGGTGTTCCAGTGCGAGAAGGCAATGACCGACTTCGGCGACAAGGTAACCGATGCGGACAAGGCGCCCATCACCGAAAAGTGCAATGCACTGAAGGAAGCCCTCAAGACTGACAATACCGAGGAGATCAAGGCAAAGACCGAGGAGCTGCAAAAGGCATTCTACGACCTGTCCGGCAAGGTATATCAGCAGGCAGGCGCAGCACAGGGTCAGCCGGACATGGGCAACATGGGCAACATGGGCGGCATGAACGGCGGCAGCAGCAATCCGGGCGGCGATGACGGCGACGTGGTAGACGCAGACTTTACAGAAGCGTAAGCATATGCTACAATAGGAATAGAGAACATGGGCGGACCTGGTTTCCGCCCTGTCTCCGTACATGGACGGCGGCGGAGGGCGTCAGCAGCTGCGTCGAGGCATCATGTATTTTCGTGAAAGGAGATATGCATTCCCTGAAGGGAACGCATGACCGGAATTATGGCTGAAAAACGAGATTATTATGAAGTGCTCGGCGTGCAGAAGGACGCTGACGAGGAAGCGATCAAAAAAGCGTACCGCGCCATGGCACGAAAGTACCACCCTGATCTGCATCCGGGCGATAAGGAATGCGAGGAAAAGTTCAAGGAGGTCACCGAGGCATACGAGGTGCTTTCCGACCCGGAGAAGCGTCAGAAATATGACCAGTTCGGTCACGCCGGTGTGGATCCCAGCTACGGCGGCATGGGCGGTATGGGTGGCATGCAGGGCGGCTTTGCCGACATGGGAGATATCTTCGAGAATCTCTTTGGCGGCGTATTCGGCGGCTCCCGCAGCTCCAGTGCCAATGTCCCCAGACAGGGCAAGGATGTGAACGTGGGGCTGAATATTGACTTTATGCAGGCGTGCAAGGGTATGCGTGCAGAAGTGAAGGTCCAGCGAATGGAACGCTGTGCAGACTGTGCCGGTACCGGTGCGGCGGCCGGTTCCTCTCCGGAGGTATGCCCGGACTGCCATGGCAGGGGCACGGTGAAGATCAATCAGCGCACCCCCTTCGGCATGATCGCCCAGACCAAGACCTGTCCCCACTGCGGCGGCAAGGGCAAGGTCATCAGCAATCCCTGCAGCAAGTGCAAGGGCGCAGGCCGGGTACGGGTGGCAAAGACCATCAACGTGGATGTGCCTGCGGGCATCGACAACGGTCAGACCCTCCGGGTGTCCGGCCAGGGTGATGCAGGCATCAACGGCGGCCCCAGCGGCAACCTGAACGTGGTCATCAATGTGCGTCCCCATCCCCTCTTTGTCCGGGACGGCTACGATGTACACTGCGAGATCCCCATTACCTACACCCAGGCGGTCATGGGGGACGATATCACGGTGCCCACCATTGACGGGCATGTCAAGTACCATGTGGGCGAGGGTACCCAGACCGGCACCGTGTTCCGGCTCAGGGGCAAGGGTGTGCGCCGGCTCCATCGGACGGACAACGGCGACCAGTATGTGAAGGTAGTCGTGGAAGTGCCCAAGAATCTGACCAAGAAGCAGAAGGATCTGCTGAAGGCGTTCGAGGATTCCCTCAGCGACAAGAATTATGCCAAGCGACAGTCCTTTTTTGAAAAGCTGAAGGGCTTGTTTGATGCGAAATAATGCAAGCGCCGTCTCCGGCTGGGAGGCGGCGCTTTTTGTGTGCTTTTCCGGGTGACCATCTTTTCCGGGCTTGTCTTTTATGCTCTGCGTGCTGGGCACACTTTGCCGTTCTGCTTTTTGAGTGACCGCCTGCTTGCGACTTGTTTTTGATGCTCTGCGTGCTGCGGATACGCAGTACGGTTTTACCGGTGTGCGAGCGACAACCTCTTTGGGAGGGGAGAAAGCGCATCAGAGATGCTTATTCTCTCCCCTCCCAACGGTTTTCTCTCGCGCTCTCTTTTCCACAACCCTCCCCACTCTTGGGGAAAACGGACGTGCTGAACCGTTCTCACGATTTCATGAAATAGATTTGTTTATTTCCGTTTTGTGCAGCATCATGGAAACGTGCAGCTTCACATCGTCCCCCATAGGGGGATGGGGAAGGAGGAAAGCGGGGGACTGGGGGAGAA
>UMBT01041819.1_pt1 | contig 14897 bp, 9 predicted proteins | sample 1964001 | NCBI WGS metagenome assembly UMBT01 (sample SAMEA4835945, study PRJEB28245) | human gut metagenome | biome: gut microbiome; material: fecal sample | place: Denmark | collected 2008
TTCTTATGGGGGTGTGTTCTGGATTGTAATTGCCGTTGCTGGACTTATTTACCTTTATACTAATTTATCTTTTGCATCAAACGGAAACAAGAAGTCCATAACTCGTGGAGAAGATATATATCGCAACTATTGCGGCAAAACAATCGGAGGGGCATTCGGATTGTTCTCTTCTTTTTTTTGCTATATTAGCTTTGTTGTAATGGTTGGCGGGGCAAACTCAACACTGTCGCAGCAATGGGGGATGCCCAACGGAGTAGGAGCTGTTATTCTTTCCGCTCTCGTAATCGCAACAGTCCTATTCGGCTTAAGCGGAATCATCAAAGCCCTAAGCGCAATAGGCCCAATCATAATCGTTTGCCTTCTCGCTGTTGCTCTCTACTCTTGCGCCTTTCCTACTCTGGGCTTTGAAGCAGGTGCCGAAAAAATCGGTCAGAATGCGATCGAGATAGAGCAGATCGGTGGGGGAAATCCTATTCTCTCAGGAATGTCATACGGAGGCTTTGTCGTCTTGTGGTTTGCGTCTTTTCTTGCCGAAATTGGAGCTAATAACAATTTAAGAAAAGTTCAAATTGGCATATTTATTTCAGCATTATTCATCTTTGGGGTTGCCGCCTTATGCTGCATCGCCTTGATATCAAATATAGATATACTATTTTTCGCAGATATACCCGCTGCGGTACTGGCAAACCGCATTTCTCCATTTGCTGGAACTATCTTCTCTTTTGTCATTTTTATTGGCATATATTCAAGCGCAGCACCACTTCTTTGGTCCGGAATCCAGCATATTCCATCACCAACAAAAAGAAGCAAGCAGATTACAGTAGTTATTGCGGGGACAATTGGGTGCTTTATTGCTTGTTTTGTCCCCTATGGCCCTTTGTTGAATGTTGCATATGGTGTAAACGGCTATATCGGCTTTATTCTTATCGCTATCATGGTCTTTCACGACCTGAGATCATTCCTCTCGAATAAACGACTATCTTCAAAATAGTAACGAAACGAAGAAGACGAACATTATGACTCAGATACCCGTAAACCAAATTCAGCCATTATTGCTTGAAATACTAATAGCCTTTCACGAATATTGCATTCGTCACTCTCTTAAGTATTTTCTATCCGACGGTACCCTTCTTGGCGCCGTAAGACACAAGGGCTTCATTCCTTGGGACGACGATATAGACATATCGATGATCGACAGTCAATACGACAGATTGCTTGAGCATGCAAAGAAAGAACCCTTCCTCGACGAGGAAAAACGCTATAGGTTTCTCCTTCCTGCCGAATTGCCTAATTTCTACCCTTTCATCAAGGTGGTTGATACGTCAACAATTGCCTATGAGAAAGACATCGATAGACAGTACGCTATTGGACTATGGGTTGATGTCTTTCGCTTATCACACTGCGACTCTGACTTTTCAATAACACAGCGTAAATACAAGCGAATCAAGAAATTGAGGGAGATTAATAAGCTTGCAGTCTGCGGCGATTTCCGCACTCCACGCTACAAGGCAATTGCTCCCTTCGCCAAAATTGCGAAAACCTTATTAAATGTTGCGGGCAAGAACCCAATTGCCCTATCCCGCCAAATGCAGAAAATCGAAGAGGGGATGCCGACGCAAGGGCATCTCCTGATGGATATCACATGGGCGGACAGCATCGAGCACGTTTTCGATGAATCCCTTTGGCGTAATTCGATTTTGATTGACTTTTGTGGAAAACAGTTTTATGCACCGAAAAATTATGACGGAGTTCTCACAGCTCAATTTGGCGACTACATGCAGCTGCCCCCAGAAAAAGACAGGATACGCCATGACTTCGAGGCTTACTTCCTAAATTAAAACGTGCAGCAGCCTATCCCTAATCGGAAAGCAAGGACTTTCTAGCACCATTGCTTTCCGATTCATACCTAAATATTCGTCGCAATGTATCTCGGCCCATTGTTTTCCCTAATCTACCCCCCCTCCGCAATACAAGCAAATTTAGCCAAGCAGCTAAACTGTATTTAACCCACTACATTTTCCATTCCCATAGAAAGGGGTTTTAATGCCTGATGTCTCTGTTGTGATGTCCACATATAAGGAAAATCCAAACTATGTGGAAGAAGCCATCAACTCGATTCTCAGTCAGACATACCGCAACCTAGAACTGATTATCATTGTCGATTGGCCCGAAAATGAGCCTGTCAAGAGGCTTCTCTACCGAATGCAAGCAAAAGATCGACGCATTGTTATTGTTGAAAACGAACATAATCTAGGACTTGCAAACTCACTTAATAAAGCCCTCAAAATCGCAAAGGGAGATTATATATGCAGAATGGACGCAGACGATGTATCCGAACCTGCACGTATCGAAATGCAGCTCGCATACCTTCTCAAATACAAACTTGATCTCATTGGTGGCAGCATGGTGGTTATGGATGAAACAGGAAAAGACCTTTATGCCATCCCCCAACCCCCCATGGAGCCGAAGTCTGTCGAGAAGGCTCTTCGCTGGAACAATTGCGTCCCACATCCTACTTGGTTTGGCACAAAATCGGTATTTGCTAGCGGCTATCGGAATATCCCCCTATGCGAGGATTATGATTTTTTGATCCGTGCATCACTTTCTAGGAAAAAAATCGGGAATTGCGACTCTGTAGTCTTAAGATACCGAATGACTTCAGACAGCATCTCAAGATCATCCCTCTACAGACAGTATCTATATCAGGTTTTTATAACACGCGCTTATGCAAATGATAGTTTCGCCAATCTCGAAGAAGCTAAAAAATATGTAGATGCAAGAGACACAAGAGAGAAAGCGGACCGCTATGCGAAAGCAAATGCGATTTTTAATCAAACCCTTTCCTTGATTAAAAGCAGACGCTTTGTGCAAAGTGCAAAATACGCCTTTAGGTTGCTATTTACCTCGAAAGCTTACCTCAACAAGATCTTACGTCTCTCACTCTCATCCATTCTTTGATTTTGCTGCAGAAAAATGAGTAAGCAATAAATTATATTTAGGTTTGCGAGTGGTTTTTTAAGTTTTCGTACAATCAAGGGATCTCGAAACCAAAGCGCTCGCACCTCTCCAGACATAGATGTCACGACTATGATGACAGCACCTCAAAGCTGTACGCAAATTATGTTAGCCGTCGGTACAGCCCCCCTCGAAATGCGTCGTTGGGCCAAATGCGCTGCCATACTCGCGCGGTTTACCTCAGCACATCAGGGCCTCTGCAAACTCCCGCGAATAGCTTTTAAATCCGCATCTCCCCATTTTTGTTGACAGGCCCTATGCCATCTGCGTGGACCGAAACAATCCAATAGGCACGAAGAATCAAACGATCCGATTGGAAGAATGCTCAGACCATTCCAGGATAACCTTACGACAGGCAATTCGATCTCTCCGCCGAAAAGCCGGCGCTGAGGATAAAATCCCTGTCAAGGAAATATCTGACCGGCTCGACGCGCCATGATGAATCCTCAGGGAAGGCAGACATTGAAGCGCGGACGAGGGCGTGTTCCTTGTGTCGGCAGATCCATCGTCAAGAAATACCACGAGACCCTGAGACCCAACAAGGGAAACAAGGAAGTCTATAAGGAGAGCGCGACGCTGAAAAGGTACCGAGCAAAACAAGCCCGAAAGTGAAGTTCGAGTCCATAGGGGCCGGAGGCAACGGGGACGAGCATCAAAAAGGCCTGTGAGATTTTAGAAACCAACAGAGACAAATGCAATACATTCATTGCCTGATCGAAATCGACCAGGCAATTGGTTTGCGGGACACTAGAACCATTCGTCGAGGACGTTTTCCGTTCCAGCAACCGCCGCTACGAATTTAGGCGATTCGAGTCGATCTTAGCAAGATCGACATCAAAGCGGATCTCGAGTCGGTACAGCGCATGAAAGCGAGAAAGGGGCTGATTCCTTCAGGGCTCCCAAGAAATATCGAAGAGATAGAAAACATCGGACGGCCTCAAATATCTAGCGCGGGTATTTCTCCTCGCAAAGCAGAAACGCCGTGCGGCGCGACGACATCACCTACATACCGATAAGGGAGGACTGGCTCTACTAGCGCCCCATCTGGATCTGTCACCCGCAATATAGTCATCTGGCAAGTATCACCGCGGATTAACGAGAAAAATCTACAGAGGGCTTGAGAGATGTGGATTCGTTAGCCGTTGCCTCATAAGGACCGCTCCTGCAACAATGCTGTCATAGAATCGCTGTTCAAGACCCCGAAAAAGGCAGCTGCCGATTGAACGCAAGTACTATACACAAATAGAGCCCAGGTAAGAGATATTTAAGTTCACCAATATGCACCATAAATATCAGGGAAAACAATCGCCCCACCTGCAACTTGTCGCCGGTGGGGCATGAGCAGCAATCCTTGCCAGCTTGATTCCAAGGGTCCGTCCAATTACTCCACGGAAATCGACGCGTCAACGAATTCGAAGCTGATTCAAATTCGGGAGGACGGGGTTACCTTTCTGGAGTCTGTTAAAATATATAGAAGGTCCACTATACTGCTCCATGCAAATGGCTAATTATAAATTACGACTGCAGTACCAGCATTGATATTATTGTAGATCCATTGTGCACTAGGATAAGCCATCCTTAAGCAGCCATGCGACAAGCTGTGGCCCAATTCGCTTTCGGAGGCAAGAATGGTATGGAAGAAGTAACCGCCCCAGATCTGCGTGCAATAGCGAGCGCGAGAATCAGTGCTCAGAACAGGACGTTTAAAGCCGGTTGTTCTGTACGACCCGGTAATTGTCGGCGAACCAGGTGCGCCAGTCACGCAACTCCAATAATACTGGAGAGACCAGCTGCCAGCGCCACCCCTAAATACACCAACCTTATGAGTTGAACGATCCACGGCAATCAGCCATTGCGTACCACTACCGTAGCCAATGATTCTGTCACGCATCGCCTTGCGGTCTGGTGGCATCCCAAGAAAACCATCACTGTCGGAAAAGCTATTCGCCGTTACCCCAGGAGCGGGAGCGCCCTTTGCAACAACCTTTACCTGGTACGCTTCCACATTCATATTTAATCCAGTTGTTCCAGAAGCAGCGCCATTCTTCGCCCAGCCCATCCAGCCATAGCCAGATACATAAGTGCGATAGTATACGTCGAAATAATTCGATAAATTGCCAGTAAGCTCAATCCTCATTGCTTGAATAGCATTGCCGCTACTTGTGCTTCTGGTTCCGTTACCACACCACGAGGTCCAACCAGCATTTGCAAAATGACAGAGGTATGAAATTCCACCAGTTATTGCGCTATCGTTCGAAACGGATAAACCCATGCCAACCAATGCCCTGGATTGACCAATGGCTCCAGCAACGCTCCCTTCGCTAGTTTTCCCCCAGCCCCAGCCAGCAGACTGACTCTCGCAGTTGATGGAAGGGAAAAGCGATGAATCGAGGAGAGGCGTTGCGCCCACCGAAGGAGCATCCGAACTTCCTTTGGGGACAATCGCTACCTCAACCGCCTCGATTGGGATTGAGCAACCTACCGAACCAGCTGCCGAGTCGCCATTTTTCGTCCAATCAAGCCACCCAATATTAGAGACATGCGCTCGGTAAAATATGTCATATTTTTGCGCTATCTCCCCGTCAAGTTTAAATTCAACTGCTTGGATACTTTTTGCCTTGCCAGACGTCCCGGCAAAAGAGCTATTTGCTTGCCAATCCTGCCAACCGATGTCTTGAACGTGAGCACGGTATTCGATAGAACCACCAATGTTCTTCGTTGAGTCGGAAACGCCTAATCTAAACCCTTCGAGATGCTTTGATTGCCCTGTTGTGCCCAGAACAATATCAGCACATAGGTTATCTGCTACACCGGAAACAGTTCCAATCTGAGAGATATGCGACGAGTACTCAAGGATAGAGGTTTTTGCAGAATCAACCGAGGGGTCATATCCGGGCGGCGTCTGCCCCTTTGGCATAATCACTAGTTCTATGGCTTCCATACGCTTAGATAGCCCTACAGTACCAGCATTTTCACCATCCTTTGCCCATCCAAGCCAACCGTAATCCTGGACGTGGGCACGGTACCAAATGCTATAACCCGAGCTATCACCTAAAGCGATATGAAGCGCCTCGATCCGCTTCGACTGGCCCGTAGTGCCAGCAAAAGAACCGTTAGAGCGGTCTTCCTGCCAACCTATATCCTGGATATGTGCCCCGTAGGAAATCCCCAACTGCGAAAGGTCGCCGTCAAGCTGAAGGGTAAGCCCCTCCAAACGCTTCCCTTCGCCAGTAGTGCCTAGAGTGATCGGCTCATCGACAGAATCTGAAAAATCGGCTTGGGTTCCATAATCCTGAATATGAGCGGAATAGGAAAGGGTCTTTTTCTTCATTGCGCCAACGGAGGAATCATAATCGTCTGGAACCTGGCCCTTTGGAAGCACAATAATCTCTATCGACTCCAGACGCTTCGACAACCCTTCCGTACCCGCGCTATCGCCATCCTTAGCCCAACCTAGCCAACCGTAATCCTGGGCATGCACTCGATACCACACTGAAAACGAATCTCCAGCACTGCCGGTAAGCTTAATCTGAATGGCTTCCAATCGCTTTGACTGCCCCGAGGTCCCAGCCAGTTCACCATTCTGAACCCAATCTTGCCAGCCTATGTCCTGAACGTGAGTTTTGTAGCTAACCCCACCATTTATCGAACCGCCAGTTTTTATCTTTATGCCTTCGAGTCTCTTTGATTGGCCACTTGTCCCTGAAGAAGTTCCGTCGGTTTTCCAATCTTGCCAGCCATAATCCTGCACATGAGAGGTGTACGCGATCTTATAGGTTGAAGGGTCTGGCTCGACTAAGGTGTTGGTTTTATTTTCGGAGATGTACCTCAAGCAATCAGCTTTTTCGCTCTTGTACCGATTCTGCCAACCGGTCCAGTAGATAGATTGTTTGGGATAACGCTTCGCAACGTTATTGACGACATAGTCGCAGAGAGTAGTTACAAAAACTTCATCCGACATAGAGTCATTGATGCCGGAATTCTTGAAGAACCAATTTGCACCATAATAATTACCATTGTTGATATATGAGGCGCCGCCTCCTGCACCAAACAGGTTGACCATGCCCCAACAAAGGCCCTTAATGCAATCGGGGCGATTGTCCAAGTTGATTCCAAATGCCTTAAGGCAACCACGAGCACCTAACGACCCGTTGTAGGAATCAATGTAAGCCCAGCCATTCTGCAAGTTTGAAAACTCGGTGGGGTTCGCCTTGTATGCAGCATGCCACGCGGCATTGAGGTCATTGCCCAGTTGGGTGAAAGCACCATTAGAACGCGTTGCGCCCGTCACATTCCAGCCGTATCGATCGCCAATGACTTTTAAAGCGCTATAAGTTGAAGGGTTGTAGTTATACACAGCCTTCAGGAAGCTGCCCAGGCCATACCTGTTGTCAAATTGGAAATAGCCCATGGCATGATAACCATCGCCCGAGCTAAGGCCCTGGTCATAATTGCAGCTGCTCTCATATTTGCAGAAGTACAGCATCTCAGAGCTGAAGCTCATTGGCTGAAGGTTAGAGCCGTTAGCGTATGCTTCAATTTCGTTAGTGTCAGGCGGGTAAACATCCGTGACGTCGGAAGGATCATCAAGGCCATCAGCCCAAATTGCCAGCTTGCCATCACTATAATCAGGGGCAGACATTTCCTGCTCGTTGGCGAATTCATCACCAACGCCAAACTCAGCATCTTCCCCGCCAGAGACAGAACCATTGGAATCCATTCCGCCCTCGGAATCGCTTGGATCCGGCTTTGAGGCAACCCCGCCATCCGCGAATTCGGACTCATTGGAAGTCGCTGCATCAGAGCTGGACTTGGTTGAATCCGAGCTCGAATCCAAAGAGTCCGCAAATGCCGAATAAGGAAGAAGACCCATAACTAGAGTGAAAGAGAAAAATACGCTTAGCAGCTTTTTTCCGACTGACATACGAATTGCCTTTCATTAAACACATGTTTTTTAACATCATACAGAAGATTCACACAAGATCGGACTCGGAGCGTCGAGCAAAACAATATTTAAGCCAGTCGCCAAATGAGCGGCAGTAGCATGTATTGTTCAAGGAAATCGTTTCCAATGTAAAATGGCAAAAAAGCAAAAGTATGAATTTGAGGTCATATGTCTCTTATCAACAAATTCAAAAGCCTTCTGCCTATCTCCTCCCGCTCTTTTCATGCGGCAGAAAAGCACTTTATGACGCAAAATGATCTAGTCAAAGATGAACTATTCGATATTAAATCAAAGCAAGATGAGCTCTTTCGCCGCATCGAGCAAGCGGACAACGGGATCAATGAAAACCTTAATGCAAAATACGACGCTATTGACGCTTCCCTAAGGACTGAAGCGGAGCGCAACAAACTGCGCATGGAAGCACTGATGAAAAAAGCCTATCCGGAAGACTCTCCTGCTGAAATTCGCCGTAGAATTTTCTCTCTGATGCCTGAAGCCGAAGGCGATGCTCGCATCATGCAAAAGGCAAATGCAAAATTGATGTTCGAGCTTGATTCCATCTGCCAAAAGGCCGGCTTGCCGTACTGGACAGCCTATGGCTCTCTGGTTGGCACACTTTCGCGAAATGGCTTTATCCCCTGGGATGACGACATCGATATTTGCATGATGAGGGAAGATGTTGAAAAGCTTCAGTCCCTATGCAATTCAGACCCCAATTACCAGCTAACGCTCGTTTATGACGGCTATGTTTTTTGCAGGCAGCTTAGATTCAGCAGCCGCAATGAAAACATCCCTTGCTTTATCGATGTTTCGATATGGGACTGGGCGCCGTCGTCGAGCAAGGAAAATGATGACCAATACAGAAACCTTCGCCTTGAGCTGATGACCGCGTTCTCCGAGAAGATGAATGCTCTTCCCTACTGGGCGGAAAGGGGTCTTTTGTACTCCGAGGATAGTGGCGAAATAGCCCAAGGAATCCCCATTACAAGAAAAGATCAGGACGATAGCTTAGCCCGCCCTGAAATCGAAACTATCGAGGAGCTGTTTCAGGAATACCATCATATGGCGCATGAAAAAGGGATTCTATGCGACAAGGACAAAGCCACCGCTATCGCCTACGGCATAGATAACATCTACGATGCGCCGTGGAGAAGGACCTTATGGCCTCTGTCCATGATGCTTCCGGCAAAGCCGCATCCGTTCGAAAATGGCAGCATCAATGTCCCGAACGACGCAATAGCCGTAGCCGACGAGTGTTACCCTGGCTGGCCGTATCTTCCAAACGACATTCTGGGCCACAGCCATTTCACCGAAAACGCCTTCAGCGATCCAGCTGTACGCGATGCGTTAAAGGCGTTTATCTCGAACTAGCGGCTACCCAAACAAGCTTTCGCAAGAAGCGCCTTGTCCAAATCGTTGAAACGCGATTTGTCTCCGACAAATCCGATCTTTCCTGTAAAACGCTTCAAATAGCGAATGCCGTGGGCTACGCTGTCGAGATTTTGAGGGTCCTCCAGCATAATGCAGGCATTGTTTTTTGCCGCATAAGAGGCAATGGCAAGGGCATCCTGCGGATTCCAGATAGAAACAACAAGCAAAAGAGGAGACTCCTCTTTCTTGTGGTTGTTTATCCAAAGGTTGATCTTTTCGTTGGCGTCATAAGGGTCGCTACCGACGAACCTCGTCATCGTTACCCCATTTTCACCAACAAACGTCAACGATTCCTCAGTGAACGACTTGTACCCACTCACCACAAGGACATTTTTCGACCCGAGCGACGCTTCCTTCATCCAGGAAGGAATTTCATCGTGAGCATCTTTCACCAACACCGGGCATTTTTCCGAGAAAAGATAAGGCGAAAGCGACACCAAATCGCCCAAACAGCCATCGTAGGTAAGGGCAACGTCGGAACCCCATAGGCCCTTTTCTTCGCCGTACTGAAAAATCGACCACGAAAGGCTGCAAGCGTTTTCGCCTTCCAGCACTTCTACCGAAGCGGAAGGAACGGAAGAAGCTGCTTCCTTGGTTATCGCATCCACATCCAGCGTACCTCCATTCAGCACGTACACCGTCTGTGGATTGAGCCTGGTCAGCTCCTGTGCCGTAATATCAGGCACGCTTTCGTTCTGCGTAAGGAGGATCGGCGCATCCAATGCCCCCGCAAGGCCATTCGCAATCAGCGGCACCATTTCGTGCTCGCCCGAAGCCAGGATCGCAGTTTTGGCTCCGTCGGGATAGCAGCGGCTTGAAAGTTTCGCCGCAATGCCGTAACGCGTGTCCGCTTCGATGGATTCGATGCCGCTCATATCGGGCTTCTTCGGATCCTGCAAGGTTTCAAACACAATCTGCTCCGATTCCTTGCTGCCCACATGACCACCCAGCACACGGTAGGTCTGGCACACTTCCTTTGCCGTGCCTGCCATGCGCAAATGACCCTTTTCGATCCATACCGCCTTGTTGCACAAGCGCTCAATCTGGTCATTGTTGTGCGAAACGATAAGCACTGTCACGCCATGTTCTTTGATCAACTTTGTGATGCGGTCTTCGCACTTCTTCTGGAACATGAAGTCGCCCACGGAAAGCACTTCGTCAACAATCAGAATCTCGGGCACGATAACCGTAGCAATTGCAAAGGCAATGCGCGCCACCATGCCGGAAGAATAGTTCTTCATGGGCATGTCCAGAAACTTTTCCACCTCGGCAAATTCAACGATGTCGTCGAAGTTTTCTTCAATGAACTGCTTCGAATAACCCAGAAGCGCGCCGTTCAGGTAGATGTTTTCGCGCGCGGTAAGCTCCATATCGAAGCCCGCACCAAGCTCGATGAGCGGAGCAATGTTGCCATTAACCGTGCACGACCCTTTGCTGGGCTCCAATACGCCGGCAATAATCTTCAGAATGGTGGATTTGCCGGAACCGTTCGTGCCCAGAATGCCAAACACGTCGCCCTGCTTCACTTCGAAGGAAACATCGTCGAGTGCGCGGAATTCCTTAAAGCGTAACTCGCGCTTCAAGGCGGCAATCGCGTATTCCTTGATGCTGTTCAGCTGCTCACTTGCCATGTTGAAGATCATGGACACATGGTCCACCTTGATCATGGTTTTCTTCGATGAATCGTCGGCGAGCTCAGATTCGATTTCCAGAACGCTGGTATTCACGTTTTCGGGCATGGTTGTTCCTTAAACGTAGAGAATGAACTTCTTTTCGGTCTTCTTGAAAATAAGCAGACCGATAGCAAACGCAGCCACCGCCATGCCCAGGCACAGCAGGTTTTCCTGCAAGCCGGGCACCGTGCCGCTCAGGATAAGGTCACGGAAGTAAGTTACGTAGTGATACATAGGGTTGTACTGCATAAGCGGCGCCGCCCAATCAGGCAAGATTTCTACGGGGTAGAACAGCGGCGTGGCGTACGTCCATGCGGTGATAACGACACCCCACAGGTGGCACACGTCGCGAAAGAACACCGAAAGGGCGGAAAGCGCCATGCCCACGCCCGCGCTGAACAGCACCACGTACAGGAGCAGCAGCGGCAGGGCAAACAGGCTAACGTGCGGCATAACCTGGAAGAAGATCATTACCGCGGCTACCGCGATGAGTGAAATGCAGAAGTTCACCAGCTGGAACAGCACTTTTTCAAGCGGGAATATGAGCTTTTCGATGCGGATCTTCTTGATAAGCGAAGAAGATTCGATGATTGAGTTCATGGCGCCTGAAGTGGAATCGGCCATGAGGGCAAACATAACGTTGCCCAGGATTACGTACAGCGGGTAGTTTTCTATGCTGAACTTGAAAAATGTGCTGAACACAACGGAAAGTACGATCATCATGAGCAAGGGGTTCAGAACCGACCACAGAATGCCCAGGGCGCTGCGACGGTACTTCAGCTTGAAATCCCTGGATACAAGGGACGTTATGGTGAACCAATTCCTTCTGGCATTAGCGCTTGAAAGCATATTTGGCATTAATGCAGTTCCTTATCGTTTAGTGGTTGCGCAGGGGCCGGTGCCTTTGCGGTTGGCACCCAACGCGACCTAAATAATCACGATGTTTCATTGTAAAGGGTATTGGCGCACGCTTGCCAGCCTGCACGGTTTTTGCGGAAAATGAAGACGATCGCCGTTTTCTCTTTCTTTTTCACTCTTGAACCGCCGCCACACGCCACCGAAAAAACGCTAAGGAAATACGGGCATCACGCATCCAGAATCGCTCGATCCGGAGGGCTGTTGGACAGCTACCTCCCCAACAGCTTTCTGGGAATAGCCGTTATTGCCCTACCTATCTTGAAAGATTTGCTTTGCGATAGCTCGAGTCTCGCCTGCTCGTGCCCCTCCGAACGACCTTCCGTCCTTGCGTTTCCGCAAATCTAGACGCTGACTTCCGGTCGATAGCTCTAATCAAAACGGTTTGACGGTAAAGAATCTCCAATTCCGCATCCGGGATATCCAAAACCCCACGATTCCCCCTCCCCCCCAATAAAGACAAATAATCAGCAGCAGCGGAAAACCATGTGTCGACAATCGAGAAAAAGGCTTCCCTCTGACCTTTCTTCAAGCTACTCGTCTGGGACGCCATGAACAGCACCTGCTCGCCGCATAGAAAATATGCCAACCACATTTTCAGGAAGAGGATGGCTGGTCATTATGGAGTTAGGACGAATTCTCCGCTGAGAGAGTGGCTTATTTAGGAGAGCCACCCTCTCAGCACAAAGAAAGCATGTGTACGTAAACAGGTTGTCTTCGTGAATGATCCCTTCGAAAAACGGATGCCATGCTTTTCCAGAAATGGATAGGACAACAACTGCATATATGCGTTTGGGATAAAGTCTCCCTGCCGAACGCACTCTTCCAGATATTCGAGGCCAGCGAACGCGCCGTTACATGCACTGCTTCTTTCATAGTAGGTGGAGTAACTACCGAAATCCTTTGCCAACTGCTCGTTTTCAAAAAAGGCGCTTGAAGGGCGTTACGCAAAAGGAAATCGTCCGAATCGAGGAGCATCACGTAACCGCTGAAATCTGGTTTCACCTCGGCAATCCACGCAAGTCCATGATTCCTTGCGAAAGATAAGCCCCGTGCTTCTGTGTCAGAACCGTTTTCTCAAAACCTTCTATTTGTTGGACTTCCCCAAGCACTCCGACGGACCCATCGCTCGATCCATCGTTAACAAAAACGACTCATTTTCTTCCCTGATATCCCTGTCAGGACAAAGACTCGCAAAGATCTTCTAGACACGACAAGGGATTGAATACGGGGGCAATTGCAATAACTTCCGGGCAGGAGGCACTTGGACTCACGCTCAGCTCGCTTAATCGCATTTGAACAAATCGCAGGTGTAAACCTTTTCAGCAACATCAACCAGGTCTGTGTTCCAGCGATTAGCGATGATCAGATCGCAATCGTTCTTAAACTTTTCGAGATCGTTCTGGACTCCACTTCCAAAAAAGGTAGGGTCGCTGATGGTCGGCTCGTAGACGACCATCGTGATCCCCTTGGCTTTTACTCGTTTCATAACACCCTGGATGGACGATGCACGGTAATTATCGGAGCCCTTTTTCATGGTCAGGCGGTATACGCCGACTATCGGATTTTCAATGCCATTGCTGCGGAGCTCATCAACACGGGCTAACACTTCCTCTGCCACAAAATCCTTGCGAGTGCGATTCGCCTCCACGATTGCAGAGATGAGGTTTTGAGGAACGTCCTGATAATTCGCCAAAAGTTGTTTGGTGTCCTTCGGCAAGCAGTAACCGCCGTAGCCAAAGCTTGGGTTGTTGTAATGGTCGCCAATACGCGGATCTAGGCAAACGCCTTTTATGATGTTGGCTGCATCAAGCCTCCGAACCTGCGCATAGGTGTCGAGCTCGTTAAAATACGCAACGCGGAGGGCGAGATAGGTGTTGGAGAATAGCTTTATTGCCTCAGCCTCCGTCGCCCCGCACAAGAGCACAGGTATGCCGATGCTGCAATCAGCGTTTCTGCGCTCCATTTCCCCAGCTGCCGCACCTCCAGCAAAAGATCCGCAAAAGCTTCCGCTGCCTGCTGCGCTTCATTTCCCTTTGGCGAACCAGCAACTATGCGCGAAGGGTGGAGATTGTCGTAAAGAGCCTTGCCTTCGCGCAGGAATTCAGGAGAGAATATTATGCGTTCGTCGCCTAGACGCTCAGATAGCTTTTGGGTATAGCCAACAGGGACGGTGGACTTTATCACGATCCATGCGGTTTCATTTGCAGCGCGAATTGCGCTGATGGCCGCCTCGACGCTCGATGTGTCGAAAAAATTCTTTTGCGGATCATAGTTGGTCGGCGTAGCGACTATGGCAAAATCCGCATTTTCGTATGCCTCGCGTTCGCTTTGAGTTGCCGCAAGGTTCAGCTGAAGGGTTCCTTCGCTACGCTGGCGCAGAAAGCGATCGATCTCTTCATCCGCAATGGGGCTTTTACCTTGGTTCAGCAGCACCACCTTTTCCGGCACAACGCCAAAGATGGGCACATCGTTGTGCTGCACCAACAGCGTAGCCAACGAAAGACCGACATATCCCATTCCTGCTACAGCTATCTGCATTAGTACTCTTTTCTAGGTTGCCGCGGCCGTTTTCGTACTTGAAGATTGTAACGTGTTGAACAGATCGGCGCCCATTGCGAGAAGAAAAGCACTGGGCAATGACACCGCAAAAGATCATGGTTGATTATCGCTCAAACTAAAGTAAAATGTTTTACTTACCTTATGAAGGGAGGTTGCCATGAACCACTATTGTGATGCTCCTGTCCTTGCTCGTTATATTGTTAATAAATGCTTTATCGAAAATCACCCCGTCAGCAATCTCCAGCTTCAAAAAATTCTCTTCTTTCTTCAAACGATCTTCTGTAAATCAAAAAATGGGCTTGAACTTCTATTTCTGAGGCTTCGGTAGTTTGTGTGACAAGGGGCTAGCCTAGGCA
>UMBT01074390.1_pt1 | contig 14826 bp, 16 predicted proteins | sample 1964001 | NCBI WGS metagenome assembly UMBT01 (sample SAMEA4835945, study PRJEB28245) | human gut metagenome | biome: gut microbiome; material: fecal sample | place: Denmark | collected 2008
AAACTCCTACATCAAAACGCGGCAGTGTACGTTTCGGAAATACAATGATTTTCCTGTCAGGTTGACCCGGACGATATAGTCCGCTACAAATCAAAAGTTGTTTGTAATCTTCCAGCTTCTCTCTGCCTTCACGGTTAAGTTCGCAGCATGGTTCGGTAAAATCTTGCTTTACAAACAATCTAAAAGCATCTTTAACTCCGTAGATTTCACACAAACCCATGAATTGTTCTATCGAAGGATAATTCCGATTGTTTTCCCAACGGCTTATTTTCTGTTGTGTCGCATCAATGCCTAATGATTTAAGGCGAACAACAACTTCGGATTGCTGAAGCCCTATCTTGTTTCTGAGTAATTTCAAGGTGTTTCCAATAGGTTCCATCGATTATTCACCTCCTGTGTCACTATTCTACAGGGTAAATATAAAAAAATCAAGAAAAATACTCAAATACGAACACTTGTCGGATGTTTTTACTTATAAAGTGAGTATATAATTATCTCACAATAAGGAGGTGAGACATTGTGAGGGCAATACTGCATAGTGATATGAATAGCTATTATGCATCCGTTGAAATGATGCTTGACCCGTCTTTGAAAGGTAAAGCAGTTGCGGTGTGTGGTTCTACTGAAACACGGCATGGCATTGTTCTTGCAAAGTCTGAACTCGCTAAGAAGTTTGGTGTAAAGACTGGAATGGCAAATTGGGAAGCTCAAAGATGCTGTCCAAACCTCATTACTGTTCCTCCGCATTATGAGCAGTATATCAAATACTCCGAACTGGCTCATGAAATCTATGGAAGATACACAGATTTAATTGAACCGTTTGGAATGGATGAGTGCTGGCTCGATGTAACCGGCAGCTCTTGCATAGGCGATCCACTCTCGATAGCAGAGAGCATTCGTGAGACAATGCGAAGTGAATTGGGGCTTACGGTCAGTATTGGGGTTTCTTTCAACAAGGTATTTGCGAAACTTGGGAGTGATATGAAGAAACCTGATGCTATTACCTGCATTACTCCAGAAAGCTATAAGACACAAGTGTGGCCTTTGAAAGCAAGCGAGCTATTAGGTGTAGGCCCAGCAACTACAAAAAAACTTGCAATCCGAGGCGTAATGACTATCGGTGACCTTGCGAAGTCCGATCCAATGCTACTTAGATCATGGCTCGGTGTGAATGGTCTAAAATTATGGGAGTTCGCCAATGGAACGGACTTATCACGAGTAAGTCCATACGGCTATACTTCGCCAATTAAGTCAGTAAGTCATGGAATAACTTGTACTGAAGACCTCCTTAATAACACCGAAGTCAAAAATGTTCTGTTATCTCTGGTGCCGAGAGTTTCCCTACAGCTCAGAGAAGCAGGTTTACAGGCTACAGGTGTACAAATTTTTGTACGGGACAACGAGCTTGCCTTTCGAGAATTTCAGTGCAAACTTCCGTATCCAACCCAATGCTCAAAAGAGCTTGTAGAAACAGGTATGGATTTATTCTTGAAAAGGTATCAATGGTACAAACCTATTAGAGCAGTAACTATTCGTGCGATCAATCTCATAAGCGAGAAAATTCCATATCAAATGGACTTATTTGGTGATCATGAAGCACGGATAAAACAAGATACTCTTGAACGCACTGTGGAAGATATTCGAAGACGCTATGGTGAAGAAGCCATTGCTATAGCTTCTACTATGAGTGCAAAACTAAAAAAGGACAAGGCACGGGAAATGCTTATTATGCCTGCTGCCATGTATGTGTAAAGGAGCCCAGATGACTACGCAGCATAAAGAAATGTATAACGGAAAAGAACTAACCTACGATGCAAATAGTTCCAGAGGGATGATCATTCCAATCTATCATGATGTTGATGGGCAGTTATATATGCCGTTAAATGAACGGTTTGTAACTGTTTGTGAAGTTATCGCTGCTCTCGAGAACTACCAAAGAAATACCATGCTCGGAGGGATTTAGTTAATCCATCTCGAGCGAAAGCGAGGTGTGACAAGTGAGCAAAATTCGTATTATGTCCTGGGGCTGTCCCAACTGTTTCGAGAAGCTTTCAGGATTGAGCAACGAAGATGGATATACGCGCCTTGTATGCCACAAATGTGGTTCCCTGATGGTTATGAAACGGATCTCCCGAAGAAAACATTTGCTTGAGATTACAGCGCCAGAAGGACAAACGACACTTTACGGCTAAGGCAACATAACAAATATGTAGTATCACAACAGCATGGTCGGTCTGAAATAGTGACATTTATAAAACCATGTGAGATGGATGCTCGTAACGGATGGTTAAACCAAGAGATTTGAGAGGCCACCGGTTAGATTGAATTCGACATTAGAATTCTTCTTTCCGGTGGCTTTTTATATGTAGAAAAATACTGAGCCTGACATGCATTAAGGGCGACGGTACGATATATGGTTTCTGCTTAAAACAGAACACATAGGTCGATACCTTAATTTCCTGTGCGCATTTTCAGGCGAAACGGTATTGATGCCATATATCAACCTTCGCTCTTTTCGCATAAGGCGGAAAGGACAAGTATGATACGCGCACCGCCTACCTCTGATTTTTGATCCCCACACAAAAATCAAAAATTCGGAGGTAAATAAATGCAAAAGTGGCAAAAAGACCGCAACTATAAAAAGATCGAATCGGGTGAAAACAAAGAAAAATACATCATCATTGTTGATGGTACAGAAACAGAGGTGTCTCAAGAGGTTTTCGATGCCTATTCGAAGGCTGACCGCAGAGAGCGTTATCAAGAAGAAGCGCGACTTCAATACCTTCATGTTTCGTTGGAAAAGCTGGCAGAAGAAGATGTACCAGTAGATTTATATCTGAAAAACCATTCACCTTCACCCGAATCAATTCTTATAGAAGAAGAAAATTCAATCATAAGGCAAGAACTGATTGCAAGATTATCTAGTGTAATAGAGTTGCTAACAGATAAAGAACAGCATATTATTAAGGCTTTATTCTATTACGGCCAATCCATAAGAGAAGTAGCTAATGAATACGGAGTTTTTCCTAATACGATTGTCTACCAAAGAAACCGTATTTTAGAAAAGCTAAAAAAATACTTGCAAAAATATTGATTTTTTATTGTACAACCCCATATTTTTTCGGGAATGGAGTGAGGGGGTTCTTCCAGAAGCCGACACAAGAACACAGAGGCAATCTTCGGGAAGCACCTCCCTCACTGAACATTGACAACTAAATATAACGACCATCAAATACTTTTCCCATTCCGCCGATTGCACGGAAAGCCACGATAGTGAATGCGCCAAGACCACCGCAAAGTGCGAGCGATAAACATTTGCTATGAGCACAGGGCAGCTCCCTGTGTGGCCATAACTCGGAGTGGGCAGATACTTCTGTCCAGCCACAGTTCGAGCGTGAACAAACCGTCGCAAGCAATGGGGGCAGCTCTGAGAGAACCTCGGAGGGGATGAAATCCCATGAGGCTGATACGCTGTCAGCTGTTTGATGGTCGCCCTGCGTGTCGGGGTGTTGAGAACAAATAGACACGCAATTGATATGCGGCGGGGTATTGGCTTACTGCTTTACCCCGCATACATAACAATTTAAGGAGGCTACCTATGGCAAATGTACTTCGTGGACAAATCTATGTAACCAAGTTCGACAAGAAGATTCGTGATGAGAAAGGAAAAGTAACCTCGGTTCAAAATGGTTTCCGACCCGCGCTTATTATCCAGAACGATACAGGCAATGCGAACAGCACTACGACTATCGTAGCACCTTTGACAAGCAAGCTGGACAAGCCTGCACTGCCTACTCATGTGTTGGCTAAAACCGATTGTGGCCTGAAAGAAAACTCGTTAATCCTTCTGGAACAGGTGCAGACCATTGACCAATACAGACTCCGGGATCTGATCGGAACCCTTGACGAAGAAAAAATGAAGGAGGTAGACAAGGCACTGAGCGTTAGCGTCGGACTTGCAAAATGAGAAGAAATGAATTGAATGATATAAGAACCCTCTGCCCGAGATGTGCAAGTCAATATATTGATGGTGGGTATGAGCTTACTTTAATAAATCCACATCAGTCTCGTGAGCGCTGTATGTTCTGTAATGGTGTGAACGGAAAAAGCTACTACATCTCTGAAAAAAAGAATAACAAACGATAATAATCAGCCTGCTCATAGCAGGCTATACATATTCCGCATCTTTGCTTAAATCACCGGTATTCTTTAGAATTAAGATACTGCTTTGTGTGATAGGCAAAGAGGTAATTGAGAAAGGAGATCTCTATGGAAATGGCAATCATGCAGCAGCCTTCAAGTCAACGCCGTGTGTATACAGTAAAAGAAATCGCTGAGATACTTGGGATCAGCAAAAACGCAGCCTATGACTTAGTAAAATCGGAGAATGGTTTTGTCACTGTGCGTATTGGGAAAACCATTAGAGTACCTATCGAATCCTTTGATGAATGGCTCAATAATCGTTAAATATCAAAGGAGATAAGAAATGGCATCTATTACAAAAAGAAAAAGCAAATACTCGGTTGTCTATGATTACTATGATGAAGAAGGCGTAAGGCATCAAAAATGGGAAACATGGGGTACATACGCCGAAGCAAAAAGGCGGAAAGCAGAAATCGAACATAAGCAGACCAATAACACTTTTGTGAAGCCCTCTATTAAAACGGTTTCGGAGCTGTTGTATGATTTTATGAATCTTTATGGGGTAAACGCATGGGCGCTTTCTACCTACGATAGTAAAAAAGGATTGATTGATAACTATATCAATCCCATCATCGGAAAAGCGAAAATCAAGGATATTACACCAAGGTTCATGGACGAATACTACCGAAAGCTCCTGAAGGTACAAAGAGTTGTGAGAAATAATCAGAGCTTTGAAGGAGAGACGGTCTCTCCCCGTAATGTTCGGGAGATTCATAAAATCCTGAATTGTGCTTTCAATCAGGCTGTGAGATGGGAGCTTCTTGAAACAAATCCTGTTTCAAAAGCTACACTCCCTAAGTTCGAAAAGAAAGTCCGGGATATTTGGACGATGGAGGATTTGACCACTGCTTTGGAAGTCTGCGAAGATGACCGTCTGGCTCTTGCGATCCACTTGGCATTTTCCTGCTCCCTGAGACTTGGAGAAATCATGGGACTTACATGGGATTGTCTCACGATTGATGAGGAAAGCATCAAGGAACATAACGCATCACTCTTTGTGGAAAAGGAACTTCAGCGCGTTTCTAAAAATGCAATGAATGTTCTAGAGAATAAGGATGTGTTGAGGGTGTTCCCTGCGGTATTGGTAAGTGACAGCACCATGCTTGTGTTCAAAAAACCAAAAACGCAGAGTAGTATTCGCCGTGTATGGCTTCCTGAAACGGTTGCTCGTATGCTTGTGGATTGGAAGAAACAACAGGAAGAGCAAAAAATGCATCTCGGCAGTGAGTACCACGACTATAACATTGTTCTTGCTTTACCCAATGGCAGACCAATGGAAGGGCAGGTTATCTCCCGCTTGTTTAATGCGTTGATTAGGAAGAATGATTTGCCCAAGGTTGTATTTCACAGCCTGCGCCATTCGAGTACGACCTATAAGTTGAAGTTGAACAATGGCGATATGAAAGCAGTCCAAGGCGATACGGGTCATGCTCAGTTAAAAATGGTTTCAGATGTTTATTCTCATATTTTAGATGAGGACAGACGGCACAATGCTGAGAAGATGGAACGTGACTTCTACAAGAAGGCAGAAAATCAATCCTTGGTAGCGCCCGAGGCAAAACCTTCAAATGCAGCGACAGAACAGCTTGTCAACTTACTGAATGCTTCACCGGAGCTCGCAGCACAGCTTCTCCAAATGCTCACGGCAAACCAAGCGGGACAAGCTGCGACAGCATAAGATTGTTAGCAAGAAAAACGGCAAAAATGAGTTGTTAGCAAAAAAGCCCGTTTTTGTTAGCAAGGCAGTCAAAATAAAGACTCCTTGTTAGCAAGCACGAAAGAAAAAATAACCTAAGGAATGAGGCAAGGCGGATGTACTCGTTAGCAAAACTCTCAGAACAATCAAATAAAAGAACCCCCGAAAAGCACCTATTTTCGGGGGTTTTGGCGCACCTAACAGGATTCGAACCTGTGGCCTATCGCTTAGGAGTTTCGATGAGCGTTTGCAGCGGCGCATTATGGCATCGCACCTGCTCCTTAAAACCCCTTATGTTATGGGGATTTTGGAGATTGAGTTTCACACACAGTCCCATGCGATACCATGAAACTTGCAGCATTTGATGTGCTTCCGTTAGCAGCGGTTTAGCGGAGCGATGTTTGAATGGCAAATGTACTACCCGTAATCAAGGACGGATTTACCCCGTATCGACAGAAAACACATGGCAAAGAAAACAAAGGGAGCATCTATTATGGGTGCTTCTTTTCATATATTTGCAGAATTGATTTATCGCACAACCATTTCTATACTGCCAATAGGAACTTTTGATTGGTGGTGAGAACATGGATTGTTCAAGTAAGCAGCGAATTATTACGCCGTGTACGGATAAACGTGTATATACCGTAGATGAAATTGCCGCGATTTTGCGCATAAGCAGAACATCGGCTTATAGGTTTATAAAGACAGGCAAATTCAAATCGGTATACGTCGGAACCATGCTCCGAATATCAAAGAAATCATTTGATAATTGGTTGGCAGAAAATGAAATGCTGTAAAGCTATGAACTTTGTCGTCCGCGTTGACAGCGCGGGCGGCTTTTTTATTTGCTCAAAAATCTCAAAGGAGGATAAAGACATGACCAAAGTAATCGCTCTCGCCAACCAAAAGGGCGGCGTGGGTAAAACGACGACTGCCGTAAATCTCGGTATCGGGCTTGCGCGGCAGGGTAAAAAGGTGCTGCTCATCGACGCGGACGCACAGGGCAATTTAACGGATTCCCTCGGCTGGAACGAGCCGGATAAGCTCCCCATATCCCTTGCGACCATAATGAGCAAGGTTATCATGGAGGAACGCATAGAGCCGGACGAGGGTATCCTGCACCATGATGAGGGCATAGACCTCATGCCCGCCAACATCGAGCTTTCAGCAATGGAGGTATCGCTTGTAAACACCATGAGCCGTGAAATCGTGTTGCGTAACTATCTCAATGAGGTCAAGAGCAAATACGATTATGTTCTCATTGACTGCATGCCGTCCCTCGGCATGATTACCGTCAACGCACTTGCTGCCGCCGACAGTGTAATCATTCCCGTGCAGGCGCACTATCTTCCGGCAAAGGGCATGACACAGCTTTTGCAGACCATCAATCGCGTGAAGAAGAACATTAACCCAAATCTCAAAATTGAGGGCGCTTTGCTTACTATGGTGGACGGGCGCACGAATTTTGCAAAGGACATATCGTATATGCTCCGCAATAATTACGGAGATAAAATGCGTGTATTCAAGACGGAGATACCCCTTGCCATTAAAGCGGCGGAAACGAGCGCCGAGGGCAAAAGTATCTATTCCTATGATAAGCACGGCAAGGCGGCGGCAGCGTATGAGGCACTCACAAAGGAGGTGTTGAACGGTGGCAAGCAGCGTGAGAAACATGAAGCTGACCTCAGTAGATGACCTGTTTTCAAGCGAGGAATCAAGGCAGGCAGAGCGCCAGCAGCAGGGCGAACAGGTCTTGACCGTCCCTATTTCAGAGGTTTTTGACTTTGCCAACAATCCGTATCACGTTAGGCAGGATGCGGAACTCATGGATATGGTAGAGAGCGTCACCCGCCTCGGAGTGCATACGCCCTGCCTTGCACGACCGCGCAAAGACGGTGGCTATGAGCTTTTATCGGGGCATAGGCGAAAGATGGCAAGCATCCTTGCAGGCAAGGATACACTTCCTATCATAGTGCGGGATATTGATGATGATACCGCGACCATTCTTGTAGTAGACGGCAATATTCAGCGTGAAACCATATTGCCGAGCGAAAAGGCTTTTGCCTATAAGATGAAAGCTGAAGCGATGCGCCGCCAAGCTGGGCGACCCGCGAAAAATGGGAGCCAACTTGACCCCCATTTACTCAAAGGAAAAACAAAAGACATTATTGCCGAGCAGACTGGCGAAAGTGCGAAGCAAATTCAGCGATATATCCGCTTAACCGAGCTTATCCCACCGCTTCTCGAAATGGTAGACGATAAGAAAATCGCGTTTAATCCTGCCGTCGAATTGTCTTATCTGTCAAAAGAGCTACAAACGGAGCTTTTTGACGTTATGGCGCAGGAGGAGTGTACGCCCTCGCTCTCACAGGCACAGCGGCTTAAACAAGCGGCACAGGACGAAAAATTAGACCGCAACGGAATAGAGCTTGTGATGCAGGAGGAGAAGCCGCAGCAAAACAATGTCACCATCAAAGGAAACAAGCTAGAAAAATACTTCCCGAAAGAATACACCCCGAAGCAAAAGGAGGAAATGATTATCAAGGCGCTCGACCTGTATTGCAAGCGTTTGGAACGGCTGCGACAGGAACGGGAGCATGAGAGATAAAGCGTCTGTGCTGACGAGCATGGGCGCTTTTTATATGCCCTAAAACACGTAAGGAGGTGCTTTTATGCTGTTCACCGAGGGCAAGGATCGAGAATATGAGCGCATGATGCAGCAAAAGCCACAGCATGACCGACGACCAATCAAGACAATGAAAGAACGGGATTGCGAGCATTGCCTGTATTTTGCCGATAAGGATAAGAAATGTAGCCTTGCGAAATGCGCTGTTTTCAATGATTGAAGTAAGCTACGCCCGGGGAGAAGTCTGCCCATTCATAGATAAGCAATGAAGCGGCTTTTGCCGTTCCCTTCCCCCAAACCCCCAACCCTTGATACTCTCCGAGAAACTTACTACCCGAAAAAAAGAAAATAGCAGTCTCCATCATTCGTTTCTCGGGCAGTAGTCCCATCTGTTTCAAGCGCCGCAGGGCGCTTTTTACATACACAAAATAAAATTACGGAGGAACGAACATGAAAACAAAACGCATCATGGCGCTGCTTTTGTGCCTGCTGACCGTCATCGGCTTGATGCCCGGTGTAGCGTCGGCAGCGGCAAGCACCGTCACCATTGAATCCCAGACCAACAGTGCTTTTGACTATCTTGAATACTATTCGGATGGTTCATGGCACGACTTGAACACGCCTCGCCATTGGATCGAGCAGACAGGCGAGGTCGTGTACTGCGTGGAACACGCGGCGGATAATCCTCACGGCGATACCTATACGGCAACGTCCCCCTCATCCGTTTTCTCGGCAAGTACGTTATCGGGGCTAAACAGCATCCTGATGTACGGGTACCCCAACAACAAACCGAGCGGATTTACCGACGATGAGGCACGGCAGGCAACCGCAAACGCCATCCGCTTTTGGCTCTCCGAGCAGGGCGAAGCGGAATCGTACAGCTTTACCAACCGCAGCGCAAATCCAAACTCTATCCGCGCAAAAAGCGGATATGAACACGTTTTAGAGTACGCCGATGAACTGCTTGCAAAGGCGAGAGCGCGGCAGGAGCTTCCCCACGCCATAGCCTTTACGCCTTCTACTGTGGAGCTGACCGCAAACGGTAGCGGCTTTTCCGGGAAAACGGCAGTCAAACTCACCAACATCAACAGCGGCTACACACTCAACACCTCGGGACTTCCCGCAGGCGCAAGTGTAACGGGCTATACCGGCAGCAGAAGCGAAACGCTGACCATTACCGTTCCCGCATCGACGGCAGGACAGAGCTTCTCTATTTCCGCACAGGGCAGCGATACCCGAAGCGTGGACAACATCACGGCGTATGTGCCGTCAAGCGGCGGGCTGCAAAAGATATTCCTTTGCGCTACCACCGTGCAGGTCGTAGCAACGGCACAATTTTCTGTTGCCGTTCCCGCGTATGGCAAAATCAAGATTGTGAAAAACGGCGAGAATAGTGAAAAGCTCGCGGGCGTGAAGTTTGGCGTCTACTCCGACAGCGGATGCGGCAACAAAATCGCGGAGATAACCACAGGCGCAGACGGAACGGCGACCTCCGGCAATCTGCCCGTTGGAACGGTGTATATCAAGGAGCTTTCCACGGTTAGCCCGTATATCATTACAGCCGAGATCAAGAGCGCTGCAATTACCACCAACAACACGGCAAAGGTCACGTTCACCAACGCGGCAGCGACGGGCAAGATCCGTATCGAAAAGGTTGGCGATGTGCTGACGAGCAAGGTGTCTGAAGAAACGGAATACGGCACAGTGAGCGTCCCTGCATACTCACAAAAGGGTCTTGCGGGCGTTGTGTATGAGGTAAAAAACAGCGCAGGTGCGGTTGTCGCTACCGTTACCACCAATTCATCGGGTATTGCGGAAACGGACGCGCTCCCATTTGGAAGCTACACCGTGCAGGAAAAGAGCGCACCCGCAGGTTACATTGTGGACGATACTGTTCATACCGTGACGCTTGCCTACAAGGATCAGAATACTCCCGTTGTGTCCGTGACCATTAAGGCGGACAATGAGCTTCAGACTGGCGGCGTGAAGATCCGCAAGATCACGGAAAAGTTCAATTATGAGAAGATCGACTTCTACAACGCGCTTGCCGAGGGTTATGTGTTTGGGCTTTATACGGCTGAAACGATTGGCGACCTGCCCGCTGAGGTGCTTGTGGAGGTATTGACCACCGACGATCAGGGCATTGCGGAAAGCACGGCGAAGCTCCCGTATGGCAAGTATTATCTCAAAGAGCTTGCCGTTCCCGTGGAAACGATTGAGATGCTTACCGAAAAAATCCCTTTGACCATCGACAGCGAATTGAACGTGCAGCGCTACGACAGTCCCATATACAACACCATGTTCAAAGCGAAAATCGGAGTGTATAAACTCGATGCGGCTGATAATGACCGCGCGCTTGCGGGTGCGGTGTTTGAGGTGCGCGACGCTTCGGGCAAACTGTTCGACACCATCAAGACTAACGACGACGGATATGCGGAAACAATTGAAATTCCAGTGGGCGTTTACAAGGTCAAGGAAATCACTCCGCCCGCAGGCTTCATTCTCTCGGATGAGGTCAAAACGATTACTTTGACCACCGAGGATAAGGGAACCGCCGTGTTTGAACGGGAGAACAAGGCAAATGAAGTCACACTCACCAAAACCGACCTGACGACTTCCGCTCCCGTCCCCGGCGCGACGGTTGAAATCTACAATAAGGACGGCAAGCTGTTCTACCAGGGCGTAACGGATAAGGACGGCAAAATCACGATGAAGGAGCTTCCCGCAGGTGAATACACCTTTAAGGAAACGATCTGCCCCGATGGATATTCGCTCAATACCGAGGTCTTTACATTTTTCATCGACAACTACGGCAAGGTCACGGGGACGACCTCTTTCACGGACGAGCCTATCACGCTGACCATTACCAAGATGGACACCTATACGGACAAGCCTTTTGCGGGCGTCGGCTTTACGTTAAAGGATGCCGAAGGCAACACCGTTAAGACTAAGATGACGGATAAGGGCTACCGCATTGCTGCTGAGGATGGCGAGGAGATTTTCAAGGTCGATGAAAACGGCTTAGCGGAGTTTCGCTATCTCAAAGCGGGCAAGTATACGCTCGTTGAGGATGCGCCTCTCGGCTATATCGCAGAGGACAGCATTGCAGTCGAGCTGACCACGGCTCATTCCAAGAGCAAACCCCTTGCTGTGACCGTGAACAATACGCCTACGGGAGTGAAAATCATCAAGACAGATGCCGCTACCGGCAAACCGATTACCGGCGCGGGCTTCCGCATCAAGGTCAAGGATGGATTGGGCTTTGAAACGCTGACTTTTACCAAACAGGAAGACGGCAAGTATTTCTATGACGCGAAAGGCACGGTCATGGATTTGACAGTGGACGGGAACGGCGAGGCGTTCATCATCGGTCTGCCGATGGGCGCGATATGGATCGAAGAATCCGTTGTTCCCGCGGGTTACTTCCCTGTGACCGCCAGGAAAGCGGAGGTCACAAAGGAAACCTCGGTGGACAAGCCCATTGAGATCAAGGTGCCGAACAGCAAGTCTGTAAAGCTCGGTCTTGATAACGATTGGTGGGAGTTTCCCGCAATGATTGGCGGATGTGTGCTGCTGCTTGCGGGCGGCGTTGCGTTCTTTATCATCAAGCGCAGAAGAATTAAGAAATCGGAGGGATAACAAATGGAGTTGAAAACGATACTCGCCATCGTGCTGTGCGTCGTCATATTAGGCGGCGCTGTTTTTCTCTATGTGAGAAATAAGCGCAAGAAGTAAACAGGCTGATGTGCGGGAGGGCGGAAAACGCCCTCCCGCCTATGATTATCGGTTTACTTTGCCCGTTATTATGATAGAATAGTTTATAAGGTCAGGAGGACGCTGCCATGCTTATGAACAATAAAGAATATTTTGAAACAATCGAATCCATCAAAAAAGAGATAAAGAGCGCACAGTATAAGGCCGCAGTAAGCGTAAACCGTGAGCTTATCATGCTGTACTACAACATTGGTAAGGTAATCAATGCACATAAAACATGGGGCAGTAAGTTTATAGATAATCTTGCCGCAGATATTAAGCTGTCCTTTCCGAATACCACAGGTTATTCCGCCCGTAATTTGAAGTATATGGCTAAATTTGCGGCGATGTTTGAGGATGCTGAAATTGTGCAAGCGGTGCTTGCACAATTAACGTGGTATCATAATATGGCTCTTATGGATAAGACGCAGGATACGGAACAGTATGTATGGTATGCGCAGGAAACCATAAAAAACGGCTGGTCGAGAAATGTTCTTGTGCATCAGATCGAAAGCGGGCTTTACGAGCGTCAGGCAATCGCGGAAAAGATCTCGAACTTTGAAAACCGCTTGGCGTCGCCGCAGAGCGAGCTTGCGGTACAGACGATGAAAGACCCGTACATCTTTGATTTTATCCCTTTCAAAGAGGATATGGTCGAGCGCGACATTGAACAGGCGCTCGTAAAGGATATTACAAAGCTCTTGCTGGAGCTTGGCACGGGCTTTGCCTTTCTCGGAAATCAGTACCACCTAAACGTGGGCGGCGATGATTTTTATATCGACCTTCTGTTCTATAATCTCAATCTTCGCTGCTATATCGTCATTGAACTGAAAACAGGCGAGTTTAAGCCCGAATATGCGGGGCAGCTTAATTTCTATCTGTCCGCTGTTGACGGTATGCTTAAAAAAGACGATGATAATTCATCTATTGGTTTGCTGCTTTGCAAAAGCAAAAATGCCCTCGTTGCGGAGTACGCCTTGAAGGACATGAGCAAGCCCATAGGCGTCAGTGAATATAAAATCACCAACAGTCTGCCGGAAGGTTTAAGCAGGCAGCTTCCCTCTGTAGAGGATATACAAAAACGAATCAAATCAGAATAATTCCCATATAATATTCTCATGGTCGCAGACTGTATAAATATAGCGGTATGTGCTACCGTTTAGCCAAAAAGGAGGTCTTGTACCATGAAAGATGTTTTACGGGAACTATACAACGGTGAGATCTATCCGGCTGAACAGATCGAGATAGAAACGGCGGAATACCGTGCGGCGGCTGTGGCTTACAGCGACGCGCGGCAAGCTTTTAAGGATAAGCTGCCCCGTGAACTTGTGAGCGAGTTTGAAAAGCTCAAGGATTATGAGGATGATTACGGAAACGAAAGCGATTTCATCACCTTCCGCAAGGGCTTTCAGCTTGGTATGCAGCTTGCGGTTGCAGGGCTTGAAAAAGACCGATTGGATGAAGCGTTGAAAGAAGAATAACACACTGAGAACACAGGAGCGCGTGAGAGATCATGCGCTCTTTTGCTATATAAAAATACTGAAAAAGGAGAGTAAGAACATGAAAGAGCCTATCGTAATTCAGGGATATACCATTATTGAGCGATTTCCCGTGGGCGAACAGGGTTTTGCCATCGGAGAAAACCTGAACGCGCCCGCACCTTACGTCACATGGCAGTATCGTACCGCAGACGCAGATCATTTCTTTTGGGGGCATTACCTATCCGAAAAACAAAAGGCATATGAGGATTATGAGCAGCGTATTGAAAGCGAAGTGCGCGATGTATCCGAGCGCACACATGAGCCGCCGCTTTTGCCCGCATATTGCTACTCCTTAATACCGTCAAGCGGCGATCTCATAAAAATAATGCGTGGACAAAAAGGCTATCAATCGACCTGCTTTAACATCCCCGGTGATGAACGGAACAACAGGCAAAACGCCGACAGTCTCAACGAGGGCATGGGCGTGACCAAATCGCAGGAGGCGGCTATGCTCGCGGGCAGCCTTTTCGGGTGGGATACGAAAGCCGCCGATCCTCGCAGCTATGCTGATAACGGACAGCCAAAGCGCACAAAGAAGCGTGATGAGCCGGTGCGATAAGGAGGTTTTCATATGCCGCAGGAACACAGGCACGTTATTTGGAGTAACTATGACCTTGACTACAAGGATTGGAAGAACGATTTGGAAGAAAACTACCCCGACCTGTCCGATGATGAACGCTATATGCTGATGCACGATATTAACAGCGGTTATCTTGACGATGAGCGCATGAATCTAAACATCCAGCTTGCACAGCCCATCATCGTTGTTGGCGATTTGGGACTATGGAACGGCAGACACATGGGATATAAGGAGATAACAAGCGGGAATATCCGCGACTGCCTGTTTTCAGATACCGACTATTCGACCTGGTATGTAGACAAAAACGGAGATATGCGCTGCGACGCCGTGCATCACGACGGAACGAATCACTATCTTTACCGCACATATAAGGACGGCGTTTCAGAAGCGCAAAAGGATTATCTGAAAAACAAAATATATGCGGGCA
>UMBT01011623.1_pt1 | contig 14715 bp, 16 predicted proteins | sample 1964001 | NCBI WGS metagenome assembly UMBT01 (sample SAMEA4835945, study PRJEB28245) | human gut metagenome | biome: gut microbiome; material: fecal sample | place: Denmark | collected 2008
GTCTTTTGAAAGGGGTACGGGGAAAACTTTTCTTCAGAAAAGTTTTCCCCGCTTTTTTAACTATTTGCTTTCTTGTAATTCTCCACGATCTTTGCGGCGATGTTGGAAGGAACCACGTCGTAGCCGGTCACTTCATAGGCGAAGCTGCCACGCCCCTGGGTCATAGCACGCAGAGAGATGGGATACTCGGTAAGCTCGGCTTTCGGCGCAATGGCGTGCACGGTGGTGTAGCCCTTGAGGTGCTCGGCGGGATCCATACCCATCACGGCGCCACGGCGTTTGTTCAGGTCGCCCATTACGTCGCCCACCAGCGAATCCGGCACGGTAATATCCAGGTTGCCCACCGGCTCCAGCAGGACCGGCGCCGCAAGCTCCAGGCACTTCTTATAAGCCAGGTTTGCCGCTGTTTTAAAGGAAATTTCATCCGAGTCCACGTCGTGGTAGGAGCCGTCGTACAGATCGGCGGCAAGCTGAACCATCGGGAAGCCGGCAATTCCTTTTGCCATAGCGTCCTGCAGTCCCTTTTCCACGGCAGGGTAGAAGTTTTTCGGCACGGTACCACCCACGACCGACACGGTAAAGGTCAGACCCTCTTCCTCGCCGGGCGCAAAGCGGATCTTGACGTGTCCGTACTGTCCGGAACCGCCGTTCTGTTTCTTGTGCTTGCCTTCCACGTCCACCCGCTTGGTGATGCGCTCACGGTAAGCGATCTTCGGCGTTTCGTATACGATGTTGACGCCAAAGCGGTTTTTCAGCTTTGCCGCAAGCACTGCCAGGTGCATATCGCCCAGACCGTAGATCAGCATCTGCTTGGTCTCGGCGTTATTCTCATAGCGGAGCGTCAGGTCTTCCTCCAGCATCTTGGAAATGCTCTGGGAGATCTTGCCCTCGTCCTTGGCGGACACAGGGATCATCGCCTGGCACATATAGGGCGTCGGGTAAACGATCTGCTCATAGGCACCGACGTTGCCGGCACTCAGCGTGTCGTTGGTGTTGGTATTGACGAGCTTTGCAATCATGCCGATGTCGCCGCAGGCAAGAGCATCCACTTCGGTCTGCGTTTTGCCGAGCAGGGTATAGATGTGTGCCATTTTTTCACCGATGCCGGTGGTCAGATTCTTCAGCGTCATATCCCGCTTCAGCTGTCCGTTCATGACTTTGAAGAAAGACATCTTACCCACAAAGGGGTCGGCAACCGTCTTGAATACGAAGAGTGCGCAGTCGCCGTCCGGCTCAATCGGCATTGCGCTTCCGTCTGCCATCCGCTCCACTTTTTTGGCGGTGTGGCGGGGGAAGGATTCGCTGATAGCGTCCAGCAGAGCGATAACGCCCCAGATAGACAGGGCAGAGCCGCAGTATACCGGCACGATAGAGCCGTCGATAATGCCGTTGTGGAGCGCCTCGGTCGCCTCCTCACGGGTGATCTCCTCTCCCTCAAAATACTTGTTGAGCAGATCCTCGCTGGTCTCCGCCAGCGCCTCGTTGAGGGCGGTCTTGTATTCCTCGGTGATCGAAACGTATTCCGGGGTCATTTCCACCTCGGAGCGCTTGCCTTTTCCGTCGTAGCGGAAGGCTTTCATTTCGATCAGATCCAGCATGGTCACGTCCTTGCCGGTTCCGAGCGGAACGAACACGGGGCAGACCGATTTTCCGAACTTTTCATGAAGCTCCCGGAATACCCGACCGAAATTTGCGTCGGGATCGTCACACTTGTTGATAAAGAACGCACAGGGAACGCCCGCCGACTGCGCATAATTCCACGCAAGCTCGGTGCCGACCTCCACGCCGGCTTTTGCGTCCACGCAGATCACGGCGTTGTCGGCAACCCGGAGCGCCTGCAGGACTTCTCCGGCGAAATCCAGATATCCGGGGGTGTCCAGAATATTGATCTTACAATCTTTCCACGGAATATTGGCAATCGAAGCGGATAAGGAAAAACCACGCTTGATTTCTTCCGGATCATAATCGCAGACGGTATTTCCGTCAGCCACCTTTCCCATACGGTCTCCCGCTCCGCTGATATATATCATCGACTCGGCGAGGGAAGTCTTTCCGCACCCTCCGTGTCCCAGCAGTGCAATGTTTCTGATTTTTTTTGTTTCAACAAACGCCATTGTTTTCCTCCTTCCTTCCGCAAGCCTTTCTTGCAGAAGCGTAATAATTTTTACGGATGCGCAATTCTATATTTCGGTAAAATATGCAAATGAGATCCTTTCTTTCATTATACAGGATTTTCTTCAAAAATACAAGAGGATTTTTGTATTTTTCAAATCAGCGATATAGAAATCTCAGACTGGTTTTTGTGCAACATGACGGTTTTGGGCGAAAAATGCGGGAAACGGGAAGAAAAAGCGCAGTTTTTCGACAAAAAAGTGCGGAAAGAGCGGGGAGCCATACGGAAAAATTGTATGCCGTGCGGCGCAAAAAAATAATCGGAATTTTGCAAAATCCTCTTGACAAAACCGTTTGAATATAGTATACTTTATTAAAATAAAGCGATAAAGTGGAGAAAAGAAAATGGAAAAACTGCATACCGAAGAGGTCGATCATTTGTTTGAAGCAATTCTTTCGCTGAAAACGGTGGAGGAATGTTATCTGTTTTTCGAGGACGCCTGCACCATCAAGGAGATACTGGACATCGCACAGCGCCTGAAGGCGGCACAGATGCTGGACGCCGGCGCAAACTATATTGAGGTCGGAAAAGAGACCGGTATGAGTACCGCAACGATCAGCAGGGTCAGCAAGTGCCTGTCTTACGGGGACGGCGGCTACCGCATGGTGATCGGACGAATGAAGGAAAAAGAAAAGGACACGGAAAATGATTGAAGAAAAGCTTCTGAAAAACGAAGAAAAAGCCATATTCACCCTGCGCTCGCTTTACCGGAAGTACGGATACCTTCCCTTTAAGATGAGCAAGTTTGAGGAATACGACCTGTATGTGCGCAACAAGGATTTTCTGGTCAGCGACCGGGTGATCACGTTCAACGATACAAACGGGCGCCTGCTTGCCCTGAAGCCGGATGTGACTCTTTCGATCATCAAGAACGGGGAGGACGTGCAGGGGTATAAGCAGAAAGTCTATTATAATGAAAACGTATACCGGGTCTCCGGGGGGACGCACCAGTACAAGGAGATCATGCAGACGGGGCTGGAGTGTATCGGCGACATCGACGTTTACGACGTCTACGAGGTGCTGTTGCTGGCGGCAAAGAGCCTTGCGGTAATCTGCGACGAGTTTGTGCTGGACATTTCCCACCTGGGAATTCTGGAGGCGCTTCTGGAGGAGATCCGCCCGGACGAGCGGTTCCGGCGGGAGATCGTTCACTGCATCGGCGAGAAGAACGCCCACGACATTGCCGGCATCTGCAAGCGATATCGGGTGTCGCAGGAATATGCGGAACTGCTCCGGAAATTCGTGGGCATTTACGGCGATATGGCAAAGGTGCTGACACGGATGAAGGAGATCTGCATCAACGACGGCATGAAAAAATCCCTCCGGGAGTTGGAGGCGCTGTTCTGGCTTCTACGGGACTGCGGATACGAAAAGCACATTCGGTTTGATTTTTCGGTGGTCAACGACATGAACTACTACAACGGAATCGTGTTCAAAGGCTTTCTGAACGGAATCTGCGAGGGCGTGCTTTCGGGCGGTCAGTATGACAGACTGATGCAGAGAATGGGAAGAAGATCGGGCGCAATCGGATTTGCGCTGTATCTGGATCTTCTGGAGGAAATGAAAAGAGAACGGCACGAATACGACGTGGACGTGCTGTTGTTGTACGGAGATACGACCCCGCTGGATTCCTTGCGGGAAAAGGTTGCGCAGCTGACCGACAGCGGAAAAACGGTCAGCGTGCAGAAGAGTATTCCGGCAAAGCTCCGCTACCGGGAGCTTGCCGATCTGCGGACAGAGGAAATTTCGGGGGAGAAAGGATAAGGATTCCGCCCCTGCCGGTTTTGCGGCGGGGACGGGTTATGGAGCGGATATGATCAATATTGCACTTCCCAAGGGCAGACTCGGGGAAAAGGTATATGCCATGTTTGAGGCGGCGGGCTACGACTGCCCCTCTATCCGGGAGAACAACCGGAAGCTGATTTTTGAAAATACCGAAAAGCAGATCCGGTACTTCTGGGTCAAGCCGTCGGACGTTTCGATTTACGTGGAGCGGGGAGCGGCGGACATCGGGGTTGCCGGAAAGGATATTCTGCTGGAATACGAGCCGGAAATTTATGAGCTTTTGGATCTGAAGGTGGGAAAATGCCGCATGGCGGTTGCCGCTGAATGCGGATTTTACGACGACGGGGAACGTACTCTCAAGGTCGCTACCAAATTCGTCAACATCACGAGAGGATTTTATGCGGGGCGTGGACGGGACATCGACATCATCAAGCTGAACGGCTCCATTGAGCTTGCGCCCATTCTCGGACTTTCCGACGTGATCGTGGACATCGTGGAGACCGGAACCACCCTGCGGGAAAACAACCTGGAGGTGGTGGACGAGGTGGTGCCGATCAGCGCACGCCTGATCGTCAACCGGGCAAGCTTCAAATTCAAAACGGCGGAGATCGAGAGAATTACCGAAAAACTGAGAGAGCAGGTGGCTGAAAATGATTAAAATTTATTCTTACGGTGAGGTGCCGAATTCCGAGATCTTTGCCCGGGAGGAGAGCATTTCCCGGGTGTCGGATACCGTGACGGACATCATCCGGACGGTCAGGGAGCAGGGAGATGCGGCGCTGTTTTCCTTTTGCGAGAAGTTTGACGGTGCAAAGCTTTCGGCGCTGGAGGTAAGCGACGAGGAGATCGAAGAAGCGATAGCGGGCACAGAGGAAGAGTTCCTGGAAATATTGCGTGAGGCGGCAGCAAACATCCGTGCCTTTCACGAGCGGCAGGTGCGCAACAGCTTTGTGCTGAGCGAGCAGGACGGTGTAGTGGTCGGGCAGAAGATCACGCCGATCGAAAAAGTGGGACTGTACGTGCCGGGCGGCACGGCGGCGTATCCTTCCACCGTGCTGATGGACAGCATCCCCGCCAAGATCGCCGGTTGCCGGGAGATCGTCATGGTGACCCCGCCCGGGAAAGACGGCAAGGTTGCGCCGGTCATTCTTGCGGCGGCAAAGATTGCCGGCGTGGACCGCATTTTCAAGGTGGGCGGCGCCCAGGCGATTGCGGCGCTGGCATACGGCACCGAGAGCATCCCCTGCGTGGACAAGATCGTGGGACCGGGCAACGCCTACGTGGCGGAGGCGAAAAAGCAGGTGTTCGGCAAGGTGTCTATCGACATGATCGCAGGTCCCAGTGAGATCCTGATCGTGGCGGACGGCACCTGCCAGCCGGAAAATATTGCCGCCGACCTGCTTTCGCAGGCGGAGCACGACAAAATGGCGAGCGCCGTTCTGGTCACCGACAGCATGGAGCTTGCGCTCCGGGTGCGGGATCAGCTGGAGGTGCAGATTCCGTTGCTTCCGAGGCAGGAGATCGCACGGGCTTCCATTGACAGAAACGGCAAGATCATCGTGGCAAAAGACAATCTTTTGCTTGCCATCGACATTGCCAACGAGATCGCTCCCGAGCACCTGGAGCTTTGCGTGGACAACCCCTTTGACTATCTGGACCGCATCCGCAACGCCGGTTCCATCTTTATGGGCAAATACTGCCCGGAGGCGCTGGGTGATTACTTTGCGGGTCCCAACCACACCCTGCCTACGGGCGGCACGGCACGCTTTTCCTCACCGCTCTCGGTGGACGATTTCGTCAAGAAATCGCAGTTTACCTATTATACCAGGGCGGCGCTTGAGCGTGTCGCCGGTAAGGTAGCCTATTTTGCCGGACGGGAGGGGTTGGACGCTCATGCCCGCAGTGCCGTGATCCGGTTTGAGGAGAAGGCAAAATAAGTTCCGGACAGCGGATAAACGAATAAAAAAGAAAGGATGCGGCGCTCCGCATGGACAGCGCACGGCGACAGACATGAGCCGGTTTTTCCGTGAAAAATACAGAGAGCTGACCCCGTATGTACCGGGGGAACAGCCGAAAGATATGCAATACATCAAGCTGAATACCAACGAATCCCCCTATCCGCCGTCACCCGGCGTTCTCCGGGCGGTGGCGCAGGAGGCGGGGCGGCTTCAGCTTTATTCCGACCCCGACTGCACCGTGCTGATCCGGGCGCTGGCAGAGCGTTACGGGGTGGAGGAGAACAGAGTGATCGCCACCAACGGGTCGGACGAGGTGCTGAACTTTGCTTTTATGGCGTTTGCCGACGAAAAGTGCCCGTTGCGCTTTCCCGATATCACCTACGGGTTTTATCCGGTGTTTGCCCGGCTGAATTCCATTCCGTATGAGGAGATCCCTCTGCGGGAGGATCTTTCGGTCGATCCGGAGGATTACTGCGTGCCGGGGCGATGCGTGGTGATTGCCAACCCGAACGCCCCTACCGGGCTGTGCCTTGGGCTGGATGCGATCGAGCGCATCGTTGCCGCCGACCCCGACCGGGTGGTGATCGTGGACGAGGCGTACGTGGATTTCGGTGCGGAAAGCGCCGTGCCGCTGACAAGGCGGTATGAAAATCTTCTGGTCACCGGCACCTTTTCCAAGTCCCGCAGTATGGCGGGGGCAAGACTTGGCTTCGGCATCGGTTCTCCGGCGCTGATCGCCGACCTGAATACCATCCGGTTTTCCACCAATCCCTACAATATCAACCGGATGACCATGGCGGCAGGCGTGGCGGCATTGCGGGAGGACGACTATTATCGCAAGAACTGCGCCGCTGTGGCGGAAAGCCGGGCGTATGTGACCCGGGCGCTCCGGGAGCTTGGCTTTTCGGTGACCGATTCCCGTGCAAACTTTGTGTTTGCCGCTACCGACCGCATCGGCGGCGGGGAGCTGTACCGCCGTTTGCGGGAGCGGGGAATTCTGGTGCGGCATTTTGACCGGGAGCGGATCTCGGCATATAACCGGATCACGGTGGGAACACAGGAACAAATGGAAACTCTGGTCCGGGTGATCGGAGAAATTCTGGAGGAAAGATAAATGAGAACTGCACAGATCATACGAAAGACCAACGAGACCGATATCCGGCTGTCGCTGACGCTGGAGGGGGAGGGGCGCTCGGCGTGCGACACGGGATGCGGCTTTCTCAACCATATGCTCACTCTGTTTGCAAAGCACGGGCGCTTTGACCTCTCGGTTACCTGCAAGGGGGATACCGACGTGGACGACCACCACACGGTGGAGGACGTCGGTATCTGCCTTGGTACCGCCTTTGCGCAGGCGCTCGGCGACCGTGCGGGGATTCTGCGCTATGGGGATATGTTGCTCCCCATGGACGAGGCGCTGATTCTCTCGGCAGTGGACGTGTCGGGGAGAGGAGGACTTTATTACGAGATGCAGATTCCTGCCCAGAAGGTGGGAAGCTTTGATACCGAGCTGGGAGAGGAATTTTTCCGGGCGTTTGCCGTCAATGCGGGGATCACCCTGCACGTCCGTCAGCTTGCGGGAAAGAACTCGCACCACATTCTGGAGGGAGCGTTCAAGTCGGTGGCACGGAGCCTTGCGACGGCGGTGAAGATCGACCCGGAGCACGCTGGTGAGATTCCCTCTACCAAAGGAGTGCTTGCATGATCGCAGTGGTGGATTACGGCGTGGGAAATCTGTTTTCCCTTTGCTCTTCGCTCCGGTATATTGGGGCGGAGAGCTGTGTGACGTCCGATCCCGTGGTGCTCCGTCAGGCGGACAAGATCATCCTCCCCGGCGTCGGCGCCTTTGCCGATGCGGCGGAAAAACTGCGGCAAAGCGGGCTTACCGACCTGCTCTGCCGGGAGGCAGAGCGGGGCAAGGAGATCATGGGCATCTGTCTTGGAATGCAGCTTTTGTTTGAGAAGAGCTTTGAGTACGGGGAGCACCGGGGGCTTGGGCTTCTTCGGGGCGAGGTAATTCCCATGGAGGGATATCTCCCGCCGGAGCTGAAAATTCCCCATATCGGCTGGAATGCTCTCCATATCCGGCGTGCGCCCCCTCTGCTTTCCCGGGTGAAAGATGGGGACTGTGTGTATTTCGTGCACTCCTACTTTGCCACGGGATGTGAGGAGAGTGTGATTGCCACCGCCGAATACGGCAGGGAGCTGACCGCCGCCGTGGCAAAGGACAATATCTGCGGCTGTCAGTTTCACCCGGAAAAGAGCGGGGAAGTGGGGCTGAACATTCTGCGCAGTTTCTGTGCGGGCAATAGCGCCCCGGCAGTCTGAGCAAGGAAAGGACGGATGGCATGATACTTTTACCTGCAATTGATCTGTATGAAAAAAAGGCGGTGCGCCTGCTGGAGGGCGATTACCGGAAAATGACGGTTTACAGCGACGACCCGCTTTCGGTTGCCCATGACTTTGCGGTGCAGGGGGCGGAGTGGATCCACATGGTGGATCTTGAGGGCGCCCGGGAGGGCACCACGCCCAATCTGGAGGTGGTTGCCGGAATTGTCCGGAACACCTCGCTTTCGGTGGAGGTCGGCGGCGGCATCCGTTCTATGGAGGTTGCCGGGCGGTACCTGGAAGCCGGTGTTGCCCGGGTGATTCTCGGCACGGCGGCGGTGACCGACGAGGACTTTCTGTGGGAGGCGCTCCGGTGCTACGGAGAACGCATTGCCGTGGGCGTGGATCTGAAGGACGGCTACGTTGCCATTAAGGGGTGGCTGGAGACCTCGGCGTATACGGCGGAGGAATTCCTTGGAAAAATGCAGAAAATGGGTGTGCGGACGGTCATCTGCACCGACATTTCCCGTGACGGCGCCATGCGGGGCACCAATCTTGCGCTGTATGCCGATCTGAGCCGGCGGTACAGCTTGCAACTGATCGCATCCGGCGGCGTTTCCTCACTTTCGGACGTCCGTGCGCTTGCCGGAATGGGGCTGTACGGCGCTATCGTCGGAAAGGCATATTACACCGGGGCAATTTCGCTCCGGGAGGCGATCGGGGTGGCAAAATGATTACAAAACGGATCATCCCGTGCCTGGACGTCCGGGACGGGCGTGTGGTCAAGGGCGTGAATTTCGGGGGCTTGCAGGACGTTTCCTCCCCGGTGGAACTGGCTCGCTATTATTCGGAAAACGGTGCCGATGAGCTTGTGTTCTACGATATCACCGCTTCTGCCGAGGGCAGAAAGCTGTTTACCGATATTCTGTGCGAGGTGGCACAGACCATTTTCATCCCCCTGACGGTGGGGGGCGGCATCCGGACGGTAGAGGATTTTGACCGGGTACTGAAATGCGGCGCCGACAAGGTAAGCGTGAATTCGGGCGCTATCTCAAATCCCGGTCTGATCCGGGAGGCGGCACAGCGCTACGGCAACCAGTGCGTGGTTATCTCGGCGGATATCAAGCGGGTAGACGGCAGATTCTGCGTGTTTGCCCGGGGCGGCAGAGACAATACCGGCATGGAAGCGATCTCATGGATCCGCCGTTGCGTGGAGGAAGGCGCCGGCGAGGTGGTGGTCAATTCGATCGACACCGACGGCGTAAAGGGAGGCTTTGACCTCGAAATGCTGGAGGCGGTCTGCAATGCCGTGCAGGTGCCGGTGATCGCATCCGGCGGCGCCGGGAGCACCTCGGACTTTGTGGACCTTTTCCGGTCGGTGCCGGGCGTGGACGCAGGACTGGCGGCGTCGGTATTTCATTTCGGAGAGATCCGGATCCCCGAGCTGAAGCGGGAGCTTCTGGAACATCATATTACCGTGAGGATCTGAAAAAAGAAAGGAAAGAGAAAAATGATAAACCCCGAAGAACTGAAATTTGATGAAAACGGACTGATCCCGGCGATCGTGGTGGACGCCGTCAGCAAAAAAGTGCTGACGCTTGCCTATATGAACCGGGAGAGCCTGAAAATATCCATGGAGCGGGGGCTGACCTGCTTCTGGAGCCGTTCCCGCCAACAGCTCTGGCTGAAGGGCGAGACCAGCGGAAACTATCAGCACATCGTTTCCATTACCGCCGACTGCGACCGGGATGCGCTGGTCGTAATGGTGGAAAAGGACGGACCTGCCTGCCACACCGGAAGCGACAGCTGTTTTACCGCCCCGGTATGGCAGAGCGAGGAATTGAGCGAGTTTTCGCTGGAGGGGCTGTACGGACTGCTGGAGGGCAGAAAGAAAGACCGTCCGGAGGGTTCTTATACCACCTACCTGTTTGACAAGGGAATCGACAAAATTCTCAAAAAGGTGGGAGAGGAGTGCACCGAGGTCATCATTGCCGGAAAGGCGGACGACCGTGCGGAAACGATTTATGAAATTGCCGACCTTGCCTATCACGTCATGGTGCTGATGGTGCAGATGGGTATCCGGGTGGAGGACGTGCACCGGGAGCTTGCGTCCCGCCACATCATTGACCACAAGGTCAAGCAGGAGAAAATGACGAAATGAAGCTTTCCAACTATCATACGCACACCTGCTTCTGCGACGGCAAGGACACGCCGAGACGCATGGTGGAGGAGGCTGTCCGGCTCGGATGCCCGGAGATCGGCTTTTCCGGACATTCCTACCAGTCGTTTGACGAAAGTTTCTGTATGTCCCGCACGGGAACGCTGGAATATTGCCGGGAGCTTGCGGCACTGCGGCAGGAGTTTGACGGGCAGGTGCGGATCCTGACGGGGATCGAACAGGAATTTTACGCCGAGCCGGCGGAGGTGGAGTACGATTACGTCATCGGTTCGGTCCACTACGTTTACCGGCACGGGGAATATCTGCCGGTGGATATGGGGGACGAGGTTCAGCAGGAGCTGGTGAGGGAGCATTATAACGGGGATTATTACGCCTTTGCCGAGGATTATTACGCCACGGTGGCGCAGGTGTTTGAAAAGACCCGGTGCAATATCATCGGGCATTTTGACCTTGTGACCAAGTATAACGAAAACAACCGCCTGTTCGATACCGATCATCCCCGCTACCGTGCGGCGGCGCAGGCGGCGCTTGACGTCTTGCTTGCCACGCCCGCCTGCTTTGAGATCAATACCGGCGCCATTTCCCGTGGATGCCGGACCACTCCTTATCCGGAAACGGTGTACTGGGAGCAGATTGCCCGGTCGGGAAAGCCGTTTGTGCTTTCCTCCGACTGTCATGCGGCGGAGCACCTGCTGTTCGGGCTGGAAGAGATTGCGGAGGACCTGCGGCAGAGCGGCTACCGGTATTGTCTTAGCGCCCGGGAATTTTCCGGCGGAGGCGAAAAGACTTGACGGAGTTGTTTGTTGCCGGCGCACGGATCGACTGGGAACGGGTGGGGAAAAACTCCTGGCTTCGCAGGATCCCGGCGCTGAACGGGCTGGGGGAGATTTCTTTCCGGAAAAACGTTACCTTTCTGGCGGGGGAAAACGGCTCCGGCAAATCCACGCTGTTGGAGGCAATTGCCGTTGCGTCCGGTTTCAATCCGGAGGGCGGGACCCGCAATTACCGTTTTTGCACCTATGAGGAAACCCCGGAGCTTGGGCAGGCGATGACGCTGATCCGGGGATACCGGCGACCTGCCACGGGATTCTTTTTCCGTGCGGAGACCTTTTTCAATCTTGCCACCACTGCCGTGCGGGAATATGAGAGCTTTGAAAACTATCATGAAAAATCGCACGGAGAGGGATTTCTTTCCTTTATAGAAGGCTTTGACAAGGCGGGGCTGTACCTGATGGACGAGCCGGAAGCGGCGTTGTCGCCCATGCGCCAGCTGGAGCTTTTGCGGCATATTCACACCTTGGCAGAGGCGGGGGCGCAGTTTATCGTGGTGACACATTCGCCCTTTCTGCTGGGACTTCCCGGGGCAGAGATCCTGTCGCTCTCGGAAAAGGGACTTGTGCCCTGTGCGTATGAGGAGACCGAAAGCTTCCGGATCACCGAAATGTTTCTCAGACACCGGCAGACTATGCTGAAAGAACTGCTTTAAAAACACGATTCCCGTGCGATACAAAAGCGCACGGGAATCGTGTTTTATTTTTTGTTTTCCTTTTTCTTTCTGCTTTCGCCGGGCGGACAGCCGTGGCAATTGCCGCAACCGCATCCGCACCCGCCGCCACGCTTTTTACGGCGCCGGACAGAAAACACCACGGCACACACCATGGCAATGCCGACAAGCACGAGTACGACGATATCGCCGACAGTCATAGAAACAGCCTCCCGACATTGTACACGAGGAACGCCATCAGCCATGCGATGCCGCACTGCATTACAATGATGCCGAGGGTGGATAAGCGGGAATTGAACTCACGCCGGATAGCGGCGACGGCAGCGACGCAGGGCGTGTACAGCAGGGTGAATACCAGAAAACTGCAGGCGGCAAGCGTAGACGGAAACGCCGCCGGCAACATGGTATAAAGGAGATTTGCGTCGCACCCGATCAGAACGGCAAGCGTGGAGACCACCTGCTCCTTGGCGATAAAGCCGGAGATCAGCGCCGTGGAGAAACGCCAGTCGCCGAAGCCGAGCGGCTTGAAGATAACGGCGACCGCACGACCGATGACGGCAAGCAGGCTTTGCGCAGAATCCGTGACCGGGTTGAGCCGGTAATCAAAGCTCTGTAAGAACCAGATGACGACCGTGGCGAGGAAAATGACCGAGAAAGCACGCTCCAGAAAATCACGGGCTTTTTCCCACAGCAAAAGCGCCACACTGCGTGGGGAGGGGAAGCGGTAGTTCGGAAGCTCCATTACAAAGGGGACCGGTTTTCCACGGAAAGCGGTCTTTTTGAGGATCAGAGCCACGAGGATCCCCAGAAGAATCCCAGTGACGTACAGGGCAAACATGACGAGAGCGCCCCGCCCCGGGAAGAAAGCGGCGACGAATACCGAATAAATCGGGATCTTTGCCGAACAGCTCATAAAGGGGACCAGCATCATGGTCATTTTGCGGTCACGGTCGGAGGAGACGGTGCGGGTTGCCATAATGGCGGGAACCGAGCAACCGAAGCCGATCAGCATCGGGACGAAAGAGCGCCCCGAAAGACCGAGCCGGCGCAGGGGCTTGTCCATGACGAATGCGACCCGTGCCATATAGCCGGTGTCCTCCAGAATGGAGAGGAAGAAGAACAGGGTCACGATAACCGGCAGAAAGGAAAGAACGCTTCCCACGCCGTTGAAGATGCCGTCGATGATCAGACTGTGGACTACGGGATTCAGCCCAAAGCTTTGAAGGGCATGGTCCACTACGTCCGAAAGCTGACCGATCCCGATTTCCAGCAAGCGCTGGAGGGCGGCGCCGATGACGTTGAAGGTCAGCCAGAAGATCAGAAGAATTACGCCGAGAAAGACCGGAATGGCGGTGTATTTTCCGGTCAGGATCCGGTCGATCGCCACCGAGCGGCGATGCTCCCGGCTTTCACTGCATTTCACCACGGAGGCGGCAACGACCGTTTCGATAAAGCCGTACCGCATATCCGCCAGAGCGGCGTTGCGGTCCAGACCGGATTCGGTTTCCAGCTGGACCAGGCAGTGTTCGATCAGCTCCCGTTCGTTTTCGTCAAGGTGCAGAAGATCGGCAATGTCGTTGTCGCTTTCGATCAGCTTGGAAGCGCAGAAGCGGAGCGGCAGTCCCTCATCCTCCGCATGGTCCTGCACCAGGTGCATGACCGCATGGATACAGCGGTGACAGGGGGAATCGGGAGCGCAGAAATCGGAGCGCACCGGCAGGGTATGGCTTTTCGCAACCTCTACGGCACGGTCGGTAAGCTCGGATACCCCTTCGCCCTTGATGGCGCTGATGGGAATGACCGGGATGCCAAGCTCCCGGCTCATCTTTTCCACGTCGATCGTGCCGCCGTTGGCACGCACCTCGTCCATCATGTTCAGTGCAAGCACCATGGGCGTGTCAAGCTCCAGTAGCTGCATTGTCAGATACAGGTTCCGCTCAATATTGGTGGCGTCCACGATGTTGATGATGCAGTCCGGTTTTTCTTTCAGTATGTAATCCCGGGTCACGATCTCCTCCTGCGTATAGGGGCGCAGAGAGTAGATGCCGGGCAGGTCTACGACCGAACAGCCGCTTTTGTCCCGGATGTCGCCGGTTTTCTGCTCCACCGTTACCCCGGGGAAGTTGCCCACGTGACAACGCATTCCCGTCAGCGCATTGAAAAGCGCCGTTTTTCCGCAGTTCTGGTTTCCGGCAAGTGCAAATTTCATCGTTTTTCCTCCTTGCCGTTTCGTCTGCGCTTTTTCGTCTCCGCAGGGGTTGGAGTGTCGGGGTGTTCCAGAACTTCTATGCCGATGTTGGCGGCGTCCTCCAGCCGCAGGGTCAGCTCATATCCACGGATCCGGATCTCAATCGGGTCGCCCATCGGTGCGATCTTACGGAGCGTCAGGCTGGTGTGTGGGATAAGTCCCATGTCGATCAGACGGTTGCGCAGGGCGCCTTCGCCGCCTACCGATACGATGCGGGCAGATTGTCCCACTTTCAGTTCATTTAATGTCATTCGGGCAGATCCTCTTTTTCAGTCGTAATATTAGTCAAGACTAACTTTTTGAATAATGATATCACAAAAAAGCAGTGCTGTCAACACCCTTTCGACACTTTTTGTGCTTTCCTTGAAAAAATGACTGGGGGAGAGGCGGGGAAAACTTTTCTGGAGACAAGTTTTCCCCGGACCCCTTTCAAAAGACTTTCGGACAAGGGGAAGGGGATACGGCTGACCCGGGGTTTTACCGTTGCGGGGGTGTGGCGCAGGGGTTGGTGCGCTCGACGATAGTAGATCCCGACCTGCG
>UMBT01027716.1_pt1 | contig 14021 bp, 8 predicted proteins | sample 1964001 | NCBI WGS metagenome assembly UMBT01 (sample SAMEA4835945, study PRJEB28245) | human gut metagenome | biome: gut microbiome; material: fecal sample | place: Denmark | collected 2008
ACCGCAGCTGTGCCGCCGCGTCCTCCGCGGCCTTCTGCACCGCGCCGCAGCTGACATACACGCCCCGGCTGGAAAAGTCGCCCAGGTTCCACCCGCACACATCCGTGTCCGAGGCCACGCAGGCCACCTGTTCCGGTGGGATGCCCAGCGTCTCCGCCACGACCTGTATCTGCACCATCAGCTGTCCGTTGCCCATATCGTGGGTGCCGGAGTGCAGCACACAGGTGCCGTCATCGTTCATCTTGACCACCATGCAGTTCTGGTCGATCTGCGAGCCGAAGGCCCCGCTGCCGTGCAGTCCCATGGCCCAGCCCTCGCCGATGAGGTACTTTCCGTCCTCATCGTCCGTGTCCGGCCAGTTCTGCCGCAGTGCCATGGCCCGGCGCACGCAGTCCTTGGGCCGGGGGTTGCCGATGGGGTGCCCCGCGAACAGGTCGCTGTCCTCCGGATCCACCAGATTTTTCATCTGTAATTCCGTGTAGTTCATCCCAAGCGCGTCGGCGATCTTATACAACTGCCGTTCCATGGCAAAGAATACCTGCGGCGAGCCGTAGCCCCGCATGGCCCCCGCCACCGGCGTGTTGGTATATACGGGTATGCCCACAAAGCGCATATTCGGTGTTTTGTAGCCCTTGAATACCTTGGCGCTCATGGCGCCGATCACGTTCCCTGCGCTGGAGGCATATGCTCCGGTGTTGGTGATGGCCGTGATCTCCTGTGCCACGATGGTGCCGTCGTTTTTCACGCCGGTCTTCACCGTGATGACGCTGGCGTGCCGCACCCGCGTGGATACCATGCACTCCCGCCGTGTGGCGGTGAATTTCACCGGCCTGCGGCACAGCATCGCCAGCGCCGCGGGGATCAGCTCCACCGAGGACTCCATCTTTCCGCCGAATGCGCCGCCCATGGTGGGACTTACCACCCGCACCTTGCTCAGCGGCAGGCCGAATATCCGGCTCAATACGATCCGTTCGCCAAAGGTGTTCTGATACGGTGCGGTGACGGTCAGCCGCCCCTGCGCGTCCACCTCCGCGATGGCGGTGTGGGGCTCGATGGCACAGTGGTGCACCGCCGGCGTGCGGTAGGTGTCTTCAAACACCCGGTCCGCCTCCTGAAAACCCTTCGCCACGTCTCCCGAGTTTTTCTCGATCCGCAGCGCGATGTTGCTGCTGCCGTGCAGGGGATAGGCGTCCTCCCGCATGGCCTCCAGCGGATCCGTCACCACCGGCAGCGGCTCGTATTCCACCTCGATCAGGTCGATGGCCGCCTGGGCGATATCCTCTGTCTCTGCCGCCACCGCCGCCACCCGGTCGCCCACAAAGCGCACCGTGTCGTCGAAAATACGCTCCGTCTCGATAGGCGCCGGCACCTGCATATAAAACCGCGTGGTGCTGTTGAACCGCGTCTGCGGTGTGTTCTGATAGGTAGCCACTGCCCACACGCCGGGCAGCGCCTCCGCCGCTGTGGTGTCGATGCGCTTGATCCGCGCGTGTGCTATCGGCGAGAAAAGAGCCTTGGCGTACAGCATCCGCGGCATGGTCATGTCGTCCACATACAGCAGTTCCCCTGTTGCCTTGGCCGCCGCGTCCTGCACTGGGTAGCTCTTTCCGATGTACGTCAGTTCCTTCACCGGTCCTGCGCCTCCAGCCGCCGCGCCGCCTCCCGGACGGCCTCCTCGATCTTGTAGTAGCCGGTACAGCGGCACAGATTCGGTGCCAGCGCCTCCCGTATCTCCTCGTCACTGGGGTGCAGCGTCTTGTCCAGCAGTGCCTTGGCGCTCATCACCATTCCCGGCGTGCAGAAGCCGCACTGGACGGCTCCGCAGTCAATAAACGCCTGCTGTATGGGGTGCAGCTGTCCGTTCCGGCTCAGCCCCTCTATGGTCTCCACCCGATGTCCCGCCGCGTCCTTAATAGGTACCTTGCAGGCGTTCACCGCCGTGCCGTCCAGTATCACGCGGCAGGCGCCGCAGTCGCCGGAGGAGCATCCGTTTTTCGCGCCGGTCAGGCCCAGCGTCTCCCGCAGTACCCGCAGCAGCGTCCACTGGGGCGGCACGCATACCGTGAGGAGCACGCCGTTTATATATAATGAGAAGTTCTCCATGTGCCGTCCTCCGCTTCTGCCGCCCGGCGTTATCCGCCCATGTCCGAACCGGCTGTATCTGTCTGCCCCGGCATACTGTGTCCCGGGCAGGGGCCGCCGGTCATGGTATACAGCGCAGACGCTGTTTCTGCGTGTATTCGGATTGGATACTGTATACAGTATTCTTTGTGTACGTATTTTACTCGCATTTCACCCCGCCGTCAATAGAAGTGCAGCATTTCTGCCCTTAGCACAAAAATAAACCCCACTTTTTTGACAATTATGACAAATCATACCCGCCCCACCCGCAGCCCTCAAGCCTTCCCCTCGAGGGGTTCGCGGTGTTGAAAGATACGCCGGTGGCCTGTCAGACCCGCGAACCGACCCGCAGGGAGACAGGTGCCCCCGAGGGGGCGGATGAGGTGTAGCCGCGCGGCGGCGAAACACCCCCAATTCCCGTTTTCCATTCCCGGTAACAGAAAAAATGTGTAAAATTTCCATAAGAAGGCTGGACAAATTATGCAGCCGTGCTATAATTTGCCTATCCGCAGAGGTACCTCTGCTTTGGCGTTTTAATGGAGATTAAAACGAGTGCGCCTGCGGAAATCTAAAACAAACGGGGTATGAGACATGAAGAAATTGTTAGCAACCATTCTGGCACTGGTCATGGCGCTGGGCCTGTGCAGCGTCAGCTGGGCTACAGATCCGGCGGTTGCCAAAGTTGGTGACCAAGAGTATGCGACACTGGAAGAGGCTATCGATGCGGCCGGTAGAAAAGCAACCGTGACGATGCTGGCGGATACCAGGGAGAACGTCACCATTTCCACCAACGATCTGACCCTTGACCTGAACGGTCATACCCTCAACGGCAGCACCGGCGAACGCAAGCCCGCACTGACGATCACCGCACGCGTGACGGTCAAGGACAGCAGCGCGGAGAAGACCGGCACGATCATGCGTGAGGACACCGCGGAGAACTCCGGCGTCAGCTCCCACTATGTCATCGACGTTCAGGGCAGCGGCTGGCTCACCTTCGAGAGCGGCATCGTCACGAACAACAGCGGTAATACGGCCGGCAAGGGAGCCTCTCTGGTGCGCGTGGGCGATGACAGTGTCGCCAAGTACCCCGGCCTGAATATCAAGGGCGGCACGTTTACGCAGGACAACTTCATCGTGATCAAGGTCGATAGCGGCGATCTGTTCCTGAACGGCGGCACGCTGAACTCCGCTAACAGCTACGCCATTGAGGACTGGCACAGAGCTACCATCAAGGGCGGCACGGTCAACGGCGCAGTGGCGGCCTGGACGTACAACGGCGGTCACAACAGCGATCTGACGATCAGCGGCGGCACCGTCAACGGTGACGTCTATTCCGTGAACTACGGCAGCGCCGAGGGTAAGAAAGCGACCGTTACTATTACGGGCGGCACCGTCAACGGCGAGCTGGATACCCGCAGCTATGATCCCGCGACGGGCGACTTGACCAGTATCAATGATGCTGCCAAGGCCACCATCAAGGTCACCGGCGGTACGTTCTCCAGCGATCCCACCGAGTACGTGGTGGAGGATTCCGGCGTTACTAAGAACGCCGACGGCACCTTCGGTGTGGCGAAGGCGTATCTGGCCATGGTCGGCGACACCTCCTGCTACACCATGGACGAGGCGTTCAAGGCGCAGACGGCCAGCGGCGAACCTATCGTCATGCTGCGCGATTATACCACCGGTTCAACATTCAACTCCGGCACCGTTAAACGCACGGTGGATCTGAACGGCCACACCTGGACCTGCACCGGCACGGATGCAAACAGCGCGGCGTTTGAGATCAACTACGCCAATGCATCCCTGACGGTGAAGAACGGCAAGATCGTCAGCTCGCAGCTCGTGGGTCTGATTCCGTCGGCAAGTGGCGGCACGATCACCTATGACAACTCGAGCCTCACGTTCGAGGGTGTTGAAATGAGCACGACCGCCACGAGCGGCATCGAGACCAACGGCAACAACACGAACGACAGCGTCACGCTGAAAAACAGCACGTTGAACGTTCCCAACGGCTTCGGCATCTACTTCCCGAGCAGCGGCACGCTGACCATCGACAATTCCACCATCAACGCCAAGACCATGGGCGTGCAGGTCTGCGCCGGCAGTCTGGAGATCACCGGCGACAAGACTGCCATCAATGTTACCGGCGGCCCTGTGGATAAGACCGAAAACGACGGCGCCATTCAGGACGGCGCGGCTATCTCCGTAGTGGACCGTACCGGCTACAAGGGCCTTGGTAAGGTTGAGGTAAAGAACGGCAGCTTCACCGCCAAAACCGATGAGGCACTGAAGGCGTATAAGTACGAGAATAAGGAGGAAGGCAAGTTCGACAACGACGATAAAAAGCTTACCGTCACCGGCGGTACTTTCTCTGGCAATGTCAGCGACTATGTGCCCGATAATACCCCCGTTGCCACTGTTTCCACACAAGGCGGGGGGAACACCTACGTTGTTGGCAGCGAGGCTATCGCTGATGCGGCAAACAATGACGCAAACGTCACCATCATCAAGGGTGGCGCGATCAGCGGCGTGAACGAGGGTGTTACCATCGTGGTCGATAAAGAGGTTAAAGGTGTTACCATCAATAACGTGCCTGTCGAAGAGAATAAGACCTACATCGTTCCTGCCAAGCCCTCCACCGGCGGCTACTATTACTACCCCTCCACCCCCGGCATCACCGCTGAGTTGAACGGCACCAACAAGTCCGCCACGGATTATCCCGGCGGAGACTACGGCCTGGTGTTCCGCTCCACCGCGGCGTTCAGCACCTTCCAGGGCGTCCAGGTGGACGGCAAGACCCTTGCCAAGTCCAACTACACCGCTGAAGAGGGCTCCATCGTGGTGTACCTGAAGGCCGCGTACCTCAAGACACTGGCGGCGGGCAAGCACACCGTCACCATCCTGTCCACGGCGGGCAACACCAGCATGGACTTTACCATCGGCGGCAAGAGCAGCAGCCCCAAGACCTTTGACGCGGGCGTGGGTATCTACGCCGTGACGGCTGTCCTGTCCATGACCGGCATGGCCTGGACCGCTAAAAAGCGTCACTAAGAGCAAATAAAAAAGAAAGCCCGAAAGGGCTTTCTTTTTTTGCCGCGCGTCTGAAAACCCCTTGCAAAAGGGAAAGGAATATGTTACCATGTACTTTGTATACAGTATCCCATACACATATAAGAGAGACTGCACTGCGCCCAAGCCCCGGCAGGGGAGGGAAAATCGGCAGAATTTGCCGGTTTTGCTTGCTTTTTCCCGCAGCAGCGGGTATAGTGTGTATAGAACCGCCTGCTGCGGTACAAAAAGAAGGGGGCATAGAGAGATGACAGCCTTCACACCGGTGGACCCCGCCAACCCTCAGCGCGAGACGATATATACCCAGCTGAAAAACGCCATCATCAACGGCGATATCGCGCCGGATGAGCGCATTGTTGAAACAAAATACGCCGATATTTTCCGCGTCAGCCGCACCCCCGTGCGCGAAGCCATCCGTATGCTGGAGCGTGAGGGGCTGGTGGTCTACGAGCCCCGTAAGGGCGCCGTGGCCCGGCCCAGGCTGACCCGTGCCGAGGTGGACGAGGTCTATACCATCCGTTCCGCCCTGCAGCTGCTCAGCGTGGATGCTGTGGTGCGGAACATCACCGACGCGCAGCTGGACGCCATGGAGGCCGACAACCGCGGCTGTGCCGAGGCGCTGGACAAGCATGACGTCGGTGCGTATTTCCGCCACCTGGACGAATTCAACGGCCTGTTGACCCAGAGCAGCAATATGCCCCTGCTCATCAAGCTCCTGGACCAGATCGAAAGCTACAGCGCCACCACGTCGTTTCAGAACCCGGAGCACGCCCGCTTCCGCGAGAGCGTGCTGTCCGATGACGAACGCCGCCGCCGTGCGTTGGCGGAGCACGAGGAGATCGTGGCGTCCCTGCGGGCCCGTGATGCGGATCGCCTCCGTCGGGTGCTCACCGCCCATACCGCTAACGTTCACGAGGCCGCACTCCAGCGCTACGGCAAGGAGGACTGACGCACAGACCCCATCTGCATGACGGATATGTACCATTTGCATGGCGGATATGTACCATCTGCATGGCGGATATGTACCATCTGCATAGCGGGTATGTACCGTCTGTATGACGGAATGTACCGCCTGTATGACGGAATGTACCGCCTGTATGACGGAATGTACCGCCTGCACGAGACCCCTGTGACCTGTCATGGGGGCTTCTCTTGAAGACTAAGTGTATACAGTATACATATCGGAGGAGACATTTATGGACTGGGACAGAGTCATCTACAACGGCACGGTGGTCAACGATGACGGTATGCAGCGTGCCGATATCTACATTCGTGACGGCCGGGTCGCCGCCGTCACGTCCGAGCGCCTGCCCGGCACCGTCGGCGAAGCCACCGACGCTTCTGGCCGCTATATCCTGCCCGGCCTGATCGAGACCCACGTTCACTCCCGCGACGGCCGTCTGGCCACCGGCGAGAAGGAGGACTTCCGTTCCTCCACCGCGGCGGCTGCCGCCACCGGTATTACCACCGTGTTCGAAATGCCCAACTGCACCCCTACCATTCACTCGGCGGAGTCTCTCCGCGATCTTGTCTCGGTCATCCAGCCCAAGGCCCATGCGGATTTCTGCGTCTGGGGCCTGGCTTTGGGCGATGCCAATCTTGCCAGCCTGCCCGCTTTGGCGGAGGCCGGCTGCGTGGCCTTCAAATTCTTCTGGGGCTACGCGGTAGACCGCCGGGACAACAGCCTGATCTACAACTATCGTGAGGGCATGGACAACGTCCTCCCGCCCCCGGACGACGGCCAGATCTATCGCCTGTTCCGCGCCGTGAAGGCCACCGGCAAACGCCTGGGCATCCATGCGGAGAATTTCTCCATTGTTCGGGCCCTGACGCAGGAGGCCCTTGCTGCCGGCGCGCAGGACTACGCCGCATTGCTGCGTACCCGCCCCGTCAGCTGCGAGACCTCCATTATCGACACCGCCATCGACATGGCCAAGGAGCTCTCCATGCCCCTGCACGTCCTCCATGTGGGCGTAGGCGACGGCGTGGAGCACCTTCGCCGCGCCAAGGCCGACGGCGTGGATGTCACCGCCGAGACCTGTACCCATTACCTGACCTTCACCGACCGCGACGCCCGCCGCTGCGGTGCGGTGATGAAGACTTACCCTCTCATCCGTACCGCCGCAGATCGCCAGGCAGTCTGGCAGGGCCTTGCGGATGGTACCCTGGACTGGGTCTGCTCAGATCACGCGCCCCACACCTGCGAGGAAAAGCACCGTTCCTTCTGGGATGCCCCCGCCGGAATCAGCGGTATCGAGGGCCTTTCTCCTGTGCTGCTCACCGCTGTCCACCGCGGCCTGCTGACGCTGCCCCGCGTGGCGGCGATCACCTCCGCCAATGCGGCCCGTACCTTCGGCCTCTATCCCCGCAAGGGCGTTATTCGCCCCGGAGCCGATGCCGACTTGGCCATTGTGGATATGTCCGCGGCCTACACCTTCCGTCAGGAGAAGATGTACTCTAAAGCCAAATGGTCCCCCTATGACGGTATGTCCTTCCAGGGCCGGGTGGTCGAGACCATCCTCCGCGGCCGCACCACTATGCGTGACGGTCAGGTCCTGCCCGACTGCTTCGGCCTGTTCCTGCCGGTCTGCACCAAATAGCTTGTTTTCTTCCTTTACTCCTTTTCCTCCCTCTTGCACCGAACGGCTCCCGGGCGCGCGCCCGGGAGCCGTTTGGCTTTTTCCGCATAAAAGGGACCGCTGTATGGTGGCCCCTTTTGCTGTTTGGCAGCCACCTTATTGGTTTGGAATGTTTGGCACAAAGCGTTGCGGGTAACAGGGAATTCCGAAATGTCTACTGGGAAAAACAACAAAAGTTTTTCGCCGTGTTTAGGCAACTCTACAGAAATAGAGCCACGCCGGCCCTTTTCCGTTGACAGATCACAAAAGAGATGGTATTTTGAAACTGTGCTCGAGCACAGTCAATTCGTGCTCGAGCACAAATGACACATCGCCAAGGGCGATACAAATTTCGGAGAGGAGAAGCGGACACGTGACCATCAAGCAGATCGCCGAAAAAGCGGGCACCAGCCGCGGCACCGTCGACCGGGTACTCAATGGCCGCGGCAACGTAAATCCCGAGCTGGCCAAGCGTATATTGGACATTGCCGAGCGTGAGCGCTACCAGCCCAACCAGCTGGCCCAGGCGCTTATTCGCTCCCGTCAGCGCACCCACATCGGCATGGTCATACCCTCCGTCGGCAATCCCTTTTTTGACGAGGTGCTCCGCGGCGCACAGAGCCGCGCCAGAAAACTCTCCAGCTACGGCACCACCCTTACCATCCGCGAGATCAAGGGCTACGACGCCGCCACGCAGCTGCAGGCCATGCGCCGGCTGGTGGCCGAGGGCGTGGACGCGCTGGCGGTCATGCCGCTGGATGTGCCCGAGGTCGCGGCGTACCTGCAGTCATTGCCCATACCGGTGGTCACAGTCAACACAGATATCGATGTCGACCGTGTGGCCTTTATTGGCTGCGACTACTATAACAGCGGCATGATCACCGGAGATCTGGCGCAGTTCATGCTCAACGGCCGGGGCCGCGTAGTGGCTGTAATCGGCAGCACCAATGTCCGCGGCCATATGGACCGCGTGCGCGGTCTGCGGACCGCACTGGAGGGCACGCCGGAGATCACGGTGGACGCCGTGCTGGAAAATCAGGACGACGACGATGTCTCCTATCATGTGCTGCGGGCCTATCTGGCGGACCACACGCCGGACATGGTGTGCTTTGCCGCCGCCGGTATCGACGGCGGTATGCGGGCCATCCTGGAAAGCGGAAAGAATATCCGCGTGCTGGCGGTGGACGGGACGGAGGCCGTGCTGCGGTATATGGAGGAAGGGCGCATTGCCGCCACTGTGACCCAGGAGCCCTTCGCCCAGGGGGACGAGGCGGTGCGTGTGCTGTTTGACTATATCCACACCGGACGGCGGCCCGCCGCCGGCGTGGTGTATACCCACAACCGTGTGCGTGTGCGGCACTCGCAGTAAGTTTGTGATCCGATCGGCACAGGCCGATGATGATTTAACTTTTTAACAGGAGGAATGTATCATGGGAAACAGACCGGTAACTCTTTGCACCTGCCAGTGGGCGGACCTGCCCTTCGATGAGCTGTGTGCGCTGGCGTCTAAGATGGGCTATGACGGCCTGGAGGTCGCCTGCTGGGGCAATGGCATCGACATTGATCGTGCATACAGCGATGACAGCTACGTGGCCTGGATCAAGGAGACCCTGGCGAAGAACAACCTGATCTGCAAGGCTCTGGCCTGCCACATCATCGGCCAGTGTGTGGGCGACGCTCCCGATCCCCGGCTGAACAACTTTGCTCCCGCGGCGCTGGCCGACAAGCCGGAGGAGATCCGCGCCTGGGCGATCGACACCATGAAGAAGGCCCCCGTGGTGGCCAAGAAGCTGGGCTGCTATGTGGTCACGGGCTTCACCGGCTCTCCCATCTGGAAGTGGCTGTATTCCTTCCCCCAGACCACCGAGGAGATGGTCGAGAACGGCTACGACGAGATCGTGCGCCTGTGGTCCCCTATCCTGGATGAGTTCAAGGCCAACGGCATCAAGTTCGCCCTGGAGGTCCATCCCGGCGAGATCGCTTTCGACTACTACTCCACCGAGAAGCTGCTGAAGAAGTTTGCCGACCGCCCCGAGTTCGGCCTGAACTTCGACCCCAGCCACCTGCTGTGGCAGGGCGTGACGCCCCATCTGTTCCTGCGCGACTTTATGGACCGCGTGTACCACGTCCATATGAAGGATGCGGCGGTGACTCTGGATGGCCGCAGCGGCCTGCTGGGCTCCCATATCGACTTCGGAGACCTGCGCCGCGGCTGGAACTTCCGCTCCCTGGGTCATGGTGACGTGAACTTCGAGGAGATCATCCGCGTGCTGAACGCCGCCGGTTACGACGGCCCTCTGTCCGTGGAATGGGAGGACAGCGGTATGGACCGTATCGAGGGCGCTACCGAGGCGGCCGCTTTCGTGAAGAAGGTGGACTTCAAGAAGTCCGATGTGAAGTTTGACGACGCTATCGCCAACTGAAACGCGACAAGGAGGACAATATGGGTATTCAGATCCGTTACGGCATGGTCGGTGGCCACATGAACGCCTTTATCGGCGAGGTGCATCGCAAAGCCATCGCCTTTGACCCCCGCGCACAGCTGGTGGCGGGCTGCTTCTCCACCAATGCGGAGAAGAACCGTGAGACCGGCGAGACCTACTCCCTGGATATGAGCCGCGTGTACCCCAGTTATGAGGCCATGGCCGAGGCGGAGAGCAGGCGTCCCGACGGTATCGATTTCGTCAGCATCACCACCCCGAACAACACCCACTACGACGTGGCCAAGTGCTTCCTGCAGCACGGCATCCATGTGGTGTGCGAAAAGCCTTTGTGCTTTACCGTGGAACAGGCGCAGGAGCTGGTGGCCCTGGCCAAGGAGAAAAATCTGGTTTTCGGCGTCACCTATACCTATTCCGGCTACACCATGATGAAGGTGGCCCGCGAGATGATCGCCGAGGGCAAGATCGGCAAGATCGCCGCCGTCAATGCGGAGTATGTCCAGGAGTGGCTCATCGATGAGCTGGGCGTCCCCGGCGAGGGCACCACTAAGCTGTCCGTCTGGCGCGCCGATCCGGCGGTATCCGGTATCTCCAACTGTGTGGGCGACATCGGCACCCACATCGAGAACTCCGTCCACTACCTGACCGGCCTGAACATCAAGCGTCTGGCCGCCACCGTGAACCGTTACGGCAAGGAGCTGGACCTGAACGCCAATATGCTCGTCGAGTACGAAAACGGCGTCAACGGCGCGTACTGGTGCTCTCAGATCGCGGCGGGTAAGCTCAATGGCCTGACCATCCGCATCTACGGCAGCGAGGGCGCACTGGAGTGGGAGCAGCACTATCCTGATTATCTGAAGTACACCCCCAAGGGCAAGCCCACGGAGACCCTGTCCCGCGGTACCGGTTATATCACCGAGAAGGCCGGCGCGTACAGCCGCATCCCCTCCGGCCATCCCGAGGGACTGATCGTCGCCTTTGCCAACATCTACAAGAACATCATCAGCGCCATTCTGGCGGTGAAGGCGGGCGGTACGGCCAACGACGGCTCTTTCGACTATCCCACCGTCACCGACGGCCTCAACGGCGTGAAGTTCATTCACGCGGTCATCGACTCCGCAGCCAAGGACTCTGCCTGGGTGGAGCTGTAAGAACACGTTATAGGCGGACTTTGTCCGTATCTATAAAAAATTTTTAGGAGGAAACAACCATGAAGAAAGTACTGGCACTGATCCTTGCGCTGGTCATGGCCCTGTCTCTTGTCGCCTGCGGCGAGAAGAAGGACGATGACGCCAACAAGGACAACGATGCTGCCACGGGTAATCGCATCGCGATCCTGGTCCCCAATGCCGACCACGGCTGGACCGGCGCTGTGATGACCTATGCGCAGGAGAAGGCGCAGGAGCTGAATGACGCCGGCAAGTATGCCGCCACCGTCATCACCTCTTCCGACGCCGCCAACCAGATCCAGCAGGTGGAGGACCTGATCGAGAACAAGACCGCTGACTATGTGGTCATTCTGCCTCAGGACAACACCCTGGAGAACACCATGGCCAAGCTGGCCACCAGCGGCATCCCCTATGTGATGTTCGACCGTATCATCGACTCCGCTGCTTCCACTGCTGTTGCCTGCGTCAAGGGCGATAACAACGGCATCGGCGCCGAGACCGCCAAGCGCTTCATCGCCGACGGCATGAAGGCCGGCGACAAGATCCTCATCATGCCCGGTGACAACTCTTCCGTTCCCACCATGCGTAACGACGGCTTCTTCAGCGTGCTGAAGGAGAATGGCTGGACCGAGGAGCAGATCGCTGCCATCCAGTCCACCGACTACACCGGCTGGAGCCGCAGCAAGGGCAAGGAACTGTTCATCAACTGGCTGGATGCCAGCACGGTTGAGGACATCACCGCCACCAAGTGGATCTTCACCCACGACGACGAGATCGCCATGGGCATCCTGGAGGCGCTGAAGAGCTCCGAGATCGACGCCGAGAAGAAGGATGCCTTCCTGAACGCCGGTGTGCATCTGGGCACCTCCTCCGGTCTGAACGAGATCTACTCCGTGCTGAAGGGCATCCATCAGAAGGATTACACCGCTGAGGTCGCCAAGCTGGCCGATCTGTTCTCCGTTACTTACGATCCCGCGATGATCAAGGCTGCCGTGGATGACATGGTCACCCACATCGAGGGCGGTACCGTCACCCAGGATCACGTCATCGCCGTGTCCGTGGTGGATGCTACCAACGTCAACGACTTCCAGGGCTTCGGTGACGCTGTCTCCAAGTAAGTAAAGTCGTTTCCGAGGGCTTCGCGGGCGCTTCGGCGCCCGCGGGGCACCTCCCCCTTCGCAGAAGGGATCTTATCAAACAGCAAAGAGAGGCGTGCGGCATGGAATTGCTGAAAATGACCAATATCACCAAATCATTCTCCGGTGTGGAAGTGCTTTCGCACGTTGATTTTTCCGTGGAGCGCGGGGAAGTACACGCGCTGCTGGGAGAGAACGGCGCCGGTAAGTCCACATTGATGAACATCCTGGCGGGTGTGCATCAGCGGGATGAGGGCGAGATCGAGTTTGACGGAGAGCAAATGCACGACATTTCCGTCAAGCGGACAGAACAGGCAGGTATCGCCTTTGTACACCAGGAGTTGAACCTGTTTAACGATCTGAAGGTGTACGAGAACATTTTTCTTCGCAAGGAACTGCTGACCAAGCTGGGCACGCTGGATAAGCGGGCCATGCTGGAGCAGACGCGTCAGCTGATGAGCGACCTGGGCGTGGATATCGACCCCAACGCCCTGGTAGACGAGCTGGAGACCAGCAAAAAGCAGCTGCTGGAGATCGCAAAGGCACTTCACGCCAATGCGAAGCTCTTTATTCTGGACGAGCCGACCACCGCGCTGAACAACGCGGAGATCGAGCACCTGTTCAGTATCGTGCGGCGATTGAAGGAGCAGGGCAAGTCCTTCATCTTCATCTCCCACAAAATGAACGAGATATTTACCATCGCGGACCGCTACACGGTCCTGCGGAATGGATGCTTTATTCAGTCCGGCAATATTGCCGATACCACGCCGGAGGCCGTCACCCGTCTTATGGTGGGCAGCAGCTACTCCGAGGCCTCGGTGTACCAGCCCCGCCAGCTGGGCGATGTGGCACTGAAGCTGGAGCACCTCAGCGGTGAAGGGTTCGAGAACGTGGACCTGGAGGTGCGTAAGGGCGAGATCATCGGCCTGACGGGCCTGAAGGGCGCCGGCGTCAGCGAGATGATGCAGGCGATCTTCGGCGCGATTCCCATCAGCTCGGGCACGGTGTATGTCAACGGAGAGCCGCTGCACCACGGCGGCATACATAACGCCATGCGCCACAAGATCGGCATGATCCCCGCCAACCGCAAGGAAAACTCCGTCATCCCGGATTTCACGCTGCTGGAGAACAACTACATCTCCGAGCACACGCTTTCTGCCAATCACCAGCTGATCCGCGGGCGGAAAGAGGTGGCGCAGTACAACAGGATGCGGGATATGCTGAACATCAAGGCCAACAGCCATGACGACCTGATCCTGTCACTGTCCGGCGGCAACCAGCAGAAGGTGATCCTGGGCCGGTGGCTCACCACCGAGGCGGATATCCTCATCATGGATAACCCCACCCAGGGTATCGACGTGGGCGCCAAGGCAGAGATCTACAAGCTGATCCTGGAGCTGGCCGAGAAGGGCAAGACCATCTTGGTCAACACCCTGGAGATACCGGAGATACAGAAGATCGCGGATC
>UMBT01047674.1_pt1 | contig 13941 bp, 6 predicted proteins | sample 1964001 | NCBI WGS metagenome assembly UMBT01 (sample SAMEA4835945, study PRJEB28245) | human gut metagenome | biome: gut microbiome; material: fecal sample | place: Denmark | collected 2008
GGGGATGCCGTCCGAGGAAACCTCCAGCCATTCGTTGCCGTCCATCTTGGTGTCGTACCGAGCCTTGAGGCGCTTGGCTAATTCTTTCTGTAGCATATCTGATTTCTCCTTTTTTGAGGGTAATAAAAAAGCAGATAGATTTTGATTTCTATCTGCCTTGCGTATCATTATTCGGTTGTGTGAGAGTTCAAAACCTCTTACAAAGGGAAAATACCTTTTTTATATCTACAAAATCGTTTGGTGAAATTTCGCCGTATAAATGGCGAAAACCCCGATAAAATCGGGGTTTTCTTTGGCTACATCTTTTTTGTAGCCTCTTTATGGTGAGACATGAGGGATTCGAACCCTCGACCCTACGCTTAAAAGGCGTATGCTCTACCGACTGAGCTAATGTCTCACATGAGTTACATTATAACAAAGTTTTTTGGATCTGTCAAGCTATTTTGAAAAGAAAGTGCAGAATTTTTGGGACGCCTCTGTGTTCAAACAGAAAAGAAACCGCCGATGTGCTGCAAACACATCGGCGGTTAGCACTATTGGAAAATGCTGTGTGGCAGAATTAATCCAGATTTGCCAGTTGTCGCAGCAGAACGGATACGTCCGACATGGTAACACTGCCGTCCTTGTCCAGATCACCATTGTCAATACCGGTGCTGGTGATCTCAATCTCTTGATCTTCAGCAATAAACCGGGCAAGCAGGACAGTGTCCGCAATATCAATGCTGCAGTCCAGATTGATATCTCCGTCTACTGCCAGGCTGTTTGTGCCCAGTACAGAATTCGTGATGCTTTCGGGACAGAGATATTCCGGCTGAAGGTTATAGGCTTCATACAGATCTGCTGCGAGCGCAAATTCTGTTTCAAAGGCGCATGTCTCTTTCGGCGTGATTTGATAATAATAGTCATGCTTTACAACTGTCCAATCCAGTCCTTTGGCACGCAGGTAATCCTCAACTGCGGTCCAAGACACATCGGTATCACTGTGATAGGTTAGCCCGCTTTCGCTTCGGAGCTTCTGTACCTCATAGTAACGTGCGGTCTGTCCCCAAGAATAAAACTCGGAGATAAGTCCGGCTTTTGCAAGATCACGCATGAGAGCGTCGGCAGTCTCAGCAGAGCTGACTTCTGTTTGCAAATTCTGTAATTCATAAGTGCCCTCGGGGGCAAAAGGATCCACAATCCGATACAGGTATGCATCGGATTCAGAGGAATATTTACCGCACGCAAGATTCGGGTAGTATTGCTTGATGATTTCCACCGCCTGATAGTATGCATTAAGGCCTGGTCGCAGCGTAAAGCGAAGCTGATTTTCGTTGATGTATGCCACATAAAAGGAACTGCATGCAGTGTCACTGGAATTTTCCTTTGCCAACACCTTGTAGTGATCCTGTGCGCCATAAGACTTCCCGACCCAAGCCATCATGCCTTTGTCGTCCAGCTGCTGCATATTGCTGAATACATCGCTGTCAGTGGTACCCCAGCAATAGGGTAGATCTGCTGCCTGCACGCTGACTGCCAAATTCGCCATGGCAGCAACGGTGATTCCAAAGGATAACATCTGAGCGAACTTCTTTTTCATATAAAACAACTCCTTTCAAACTCGTTATTTTTTCATCTCTACTAATTCTATTGTATATCAAAATCGGGAAAAGTCAAGTAAAATTTGTGAAGATCTCTGATTATTTCTAATTTGCATGTATACAAAAGTAATCATCAATCAAACCAAGTGTCCCAATGCTCGAACGGTTCAACGGAAATGCTTTGTATCATGAATTGTTCAACTGCGTCTCTCAATAGATGCACGTCCATCGTCTCCAAAAAGGGGAAAACCCCGATTCTGGTGAAATCGGGGCTTTGTTAAATATGGGAAAAGAATGTCGGCGAGGCAAATCAGGAGTCCGGGTATTTCCGGACAATGTCCAATGCATGCAATGGTGAAACGGCATCATCGGACAGCATGTGAATGAGCATTTTACCAGCGTTTCGTTGGCAGAACAATCTATCACCAGAATCAAGTCATTGGATGCAGTGCAGATATCATAGGTATAGGCGGTTGAGCCATCCAGTTGAATTTGCCTGGTATGCTATCTATACCGCATGCCATGACTTCCTCCTCTTTACCATGTAAAATAATAGTAAAATCATTTTATCGCCTTCACACATATAAACGAATTTCAGAAGGCAAATGGGTCATGTTTAAACAAAAAAATAGCTGAAAATATCTGTTCCCCTGCAATTCTTCGTTTTTCGACTTTTCTGTAGCATGAAATATGGCACAATTGTGCATAAAAATACCCCAATTGTGAATTGAAAATGTACAAATGATGTGTTACAATGATAGCATGCCCAAAGAAGGCATAGCTGCAACAGAAAACAAGCAGACACAATAGGGGGATGAATGTATGAAAAAAATCGGTTCCTTGCTTCTGGCAGGAGCGCTGGGTCTGAACCTGGCAGCGATGGGTATGAGCCATAGAGTGCCCACCGCCGCTGCCGCAGACAAAAGCTGTGTGGTGGAGAACCTGGATCGGGGCATTTGCGCCATCAATACCGGTTCCGGCATGCTGGTGAACTGGCGGTTCCTTGCCAACGATCCGGACGATGCAGTGTTCCGGCTGTACCGGGGCAATACCCTGGTGTACACCAGCGATGCGGGCGATGCCACCAGCTATCTGGACAAGGGCGGCAGCGCCAGCGATACTTATCGGGTGGAAATGCTTTCCGGCGGAACGGTGCAGACCAATGATACCTGTAAGCTGACCTCCAACACCAATTATTTTCAGCTGAATCTGGATCCGCCCACCAGCAGCGGCTGTACTTACTCGCCCAATGACTGCTCTGTGGGCGATGCAGATGGCGACGGGCAGTATGAGATCTTTCTGAAGTGGGATCCTTCCAACTCCCAGGACAACTCCAAGGGCGGCAAAACAGACAAGGTGTATATCGACTGCATCAAGCTGGATGGCACCCGGCTTTGGCGGATCGATCTGGGTTGGAACATCCGTGCCGGAGCTCATTACACCCAGATGCTGGTGGCGGATTACGATCTGGACGGCATTGCCGAGTTGGTATGCAAAACCTCCGACGGCACAGTGGACGGCACCGGCAAGGTGATCGGGGACGGTTCCAAGGTATACCGGAATTCCAAGGGCTATATCCTGACGGGGCCGGAATATCTGACCCTGTTTGACGGCAAGACCGGTGCGGCTTTGGATACCATCAATTACAACCCGGGGCGGGGCACGGTTTCAGCCTGGGGAGATAAATACGGCAACCGGGTGGATCGGTTCCTGGGTGCGGTGATGTACCTGGACGGGGAACGTCCCAGCGCAGTCACTGTCCGGGGCTATTATACCCGGATGACGGCCTGCGCTTATGACGTGGTGGACAAGAAGCTGAAACAGCGCTGGTATTTTGATACGGGCAACTCCTCCTCTGCGCAGGGGTATGGGGACGGCAACCACAACTGTATGCCTGCGGATGTGGATGGTGACGGCAAGCAGGAGCTGATCCTGGGTGCTACCTGTCTGGATGATGACGGGAAGGTGCTGTGGTGCACCAATAAGGGACATGGAGATGCGCTGCACGTGGGCGATCTGCTTCCCAACCGTCCCGGCATCGAGGTTTGGGTTTGCCATGAGGATAAGCCCTACGGGGTATCCCTGCTGGACGGCAAAACCGGTCAGACCATTTTCCATGTGGATGGCAGCAGTGATACCGGCAGATGCTGTGCGGACAACGTTTGGGCAGGCAATGACGGTGCGGAATTCTGGGGACTTGGCAATGACGTATTCAACGGCAGCGGTACCAAGCTTTCTATGCGTCGTCCGGCGATCAATTTCCTGAGTTATTGGGACGGGGATCTGGAGCGTGAGATCCTGGACGGCTATACGGATTCCCCTGCAACCATCAGCAAGGTCAAGACGGACGGCACGCTGACCACCCTTCTGACGACGGACGGATACTATACCTGCAACACCACCAAGGGCACACCCTGTCTGTCAGCGGATCTGTTCGGGGACTGGCGGGAAGAACTGATCGTCCGGGCAAGTGACGGCAAGTCCATCCGGATTTACTGCACGCCCTATGATACGGACTATCGGATCACCACGCTGATGCATGATGTACAATACAGAACCCAGGTGGCAGGGCAGAATATCGCCTACAACCAGCCGCCCCACCCCAGCTTCTATCTTGGCTCGGATCAGCCTCTGCCGGCAAGACCCACAGTGACCGTATTGGGCGGCACACCGGTGGTGCCCGGCAAGACCGGCGCAGTCATCGACACTACCCACACCTACCGGATCCGCAATGTGAACAGTAGTTTGTGCCTGGAGGTGGCTGATGGTACAGCAGCCAACGGCACCAACGTGCAGCAGGGCAACGGCACGGCAAACGGCTGGCAGTTCCGGGATGGAGGAGATGGCTATTACTATCTCTATTCCCGGGTCGGGGACGGAAATACCTATCTGCTGGATCTGGACTACGGCAAGACGGACAATGGCACCAATATCGGCATTTACAGCAATACCCACAGCGATGCCCAGCTGTTCAAGCTGGTGGACAACGGGGACGGCAGCTATACCATTACCACCAAGGCTACTAAGGACGCAAGCTGTATCGGCGTGACTGGCGGCTCCACGGACAATGGCGCCAATGTGGTACAGTGGGCATGTGACGGCAGCGATAATCAAAAGTGGACATTGGAGATCGTTGTGGATCCCATGAACGGCACTCTGTTCCGGGATGTACAGGTGCTGGATACAGCGCATTATCAGAACTGGAAGCTGGGAACCAATACCGGTGTCGGCAGTCTGCTGTTCGGCGACCGGGACGTGGTGTATGCGGCATTGCCGGAACAGCTGCAGGGAGCGGAAGCGCTGCTGACTGCCTGTGATTCCAAGAATGTGGACACAGATCTGGCAACCTTTACTGCCGGTGCGGACATGACTGTGTATGTGCTGTTGGATTCCAGAGTCGCAATCGTACCAGCATGGCTTTCTACCTGGAGCAAAACAGAACTGACCGCAGCCAATGATAAGGATGTATCCTTTGTATTGTACAGCCGGGATGCGGCTGCCGGGGAGAAGATCACCCTGGGTACCAATGGTCAGTCTGCCGGCTGTGTCAACTATACGGTTCTGGCTGTGGAGCAGGTCAAGTCCATCCAGGGGGATGTAAACGGAGACGGCAGCGTGTCCATTTCCGATGCAGTGCTGCTGCAAAAGCACCTGATCCGTCGGTCAGCTCTGGCGGCAGACCAGGCAGTACGGGCGGATTTGAACGGAGATGGTGTAGTGAACGCATTTGATCTGGTTCTGCTGCGCAGACTGCTTGCAAAGTAAAGCTAAGGCAACACTCCGCAATCTTTGTGCAGTGTTGCCTTAAAAAAGAAATAGTCCGGAGGATAATTCCTTCCGGACTGTTTTTCGTTATGCTTGGCGTTTTTTCCGTCGATAATCCGTGGGCGTGATGCCCACGATCTTCTTGAACTGATGCATGAAATGTACATAATTATCATAGCCGCTTTTCTCCGCAATCACAGCAATGCTCTGATCCGTCTGCGCCAGCAGCTTTTTGGCATGGGCAATGCGGCTGTTGATTACATCCTGGGTGAAGCTGATGCCGAAGCAGCGGGTGTACAGCTTCTGAAAATACCCCCGGCTCAGGATCATTTCCTTGCACATGGCGTCAATGCTCCAGTTGTAGGCAGGGGTGGCGTAGATCTTCTCCCGTAGCTTGGAAAACTCTGCATAATAGGGGGAGCTGCGCTCCGTGCGGCGCTGGAGCTTGTTTTGCTCCATCTGATTCAATGCAATCTGCACCAAGGAATCCGGTCCGCTCTGGGGCGGGATCCGTCCGCAGAAAAAACCCAGACTGGCAGTGATTTTCGGCACCTGGGTATTGCTGTGGTTGTAATGCTCCAGGTAGCTGTTGAGGGCATTGGTGAACCGGGTCTCCGCATCGGCATCGTATTCACCGCTGCCCACCACTGCAAACTGATCTCCGGACAGCCGGGCACAGCGTTCATTGCTGGTAAAGGTGTTGGTCAGGGCGTTGGAAAAGACAATGATGGCATTGTCCCCCTCCAGATGCCCATAGGTATCGTTGATCTGCCGCAGATCATCTATGTTGGCGATCATGACCAGCAGGGACAGCTGCTGATCCCGTGCCCGGTTATACTGCTGCTGCAACGCCTGGCGGAATCCCTCCTGGTTGTAAATGCCGGTGAGGGAATCCCGGATGGCGGATAAATGCACCCGGTTGTACATACTCTTGAGAAAATTCTGTACCCGGATAAACTCAATGGCAGTGCTGATGGTGGCGTTCCACCGACAGTAGATCTCATCGTAGCAGTCCGGCGTGCTGCCGTAGGAGATCACAGAGTAGCCGAAGAACCGGTCGTTGTGATGCAGGGGCGTAAAGTAATAGGCTCTTGGCTCCTCCCGTTCTTCCACCAGTGCCGGAAGCATATCCTTTGCCGGAAAGCTGTAATCCCGCAGATCTCCGGATGCCCCCACCACTGCCTTGATGGTGATATTCTCCGGGAAGCCGGTTTTCCGGTAAGCAGTTGGCTCAGCCACATCGCAGCTGCCAGCCCAGTCCTCACACAGGCACAGGTAATATTCCTTGTAATCCCGGATCATATACAGGTGGCTGTACACCTGGTTCATGCAGGTGTCGATGGTTTCCGCCAGCGTCAGAGACACAGCCATGTTGCTGTTTTTGTACAGACCTTCATAGTTGGCAATTTTCTTGTGGTATGCCATTTCCTGTGCCAGGTGCTGGAGGTCGTCTCCGCAGCCGCAGCTTCTTCCGGTAACGATGCTGGCGGTAGGGGACTGCACATTGGTACACTGTTTCCCCGTCAGCAGGGTATAGAGCCGACTGACTGCGCAGACCCCAAGTTCATAGTTTGCCCGGATGAAGGAGGTCATGGACAGCAGATTTTCCTGGCATTCCGGTGTAGCGTCATAGCCGCTGATGGCAACCTGTTCCGGGATCTGGATCCCATGATTGGTGAGATAATTGCAAAGGGCAATGGCCATGGCATCGTTGGCACAGACAATGGCCTGGGGCATGGGGATTTCCTTGTTCACCAGCCGGGCACCAAGCTGCTCCCCGGAGGAGGACCAGAAGTCCCCGTAGAATACGGCCTCCTGCCGATAGGGAATCCCGTGGGTTTCCAGTGCCTGACGATAGCCTGTGACCCGCTGCTCTGCCAGAGGGTTTCCCTGGAATCCGGTGAGACAGTAAATATCCGTCATGCCATGCACCGTGATAAAATGCTCCGTCAGCTGCCGGAAGGCGGAGCAGTCGTCCGTCAGCACATAGGGCAGGGTGTCGCTGGGTTCATCCAGCAGAACGATGGGTATCTGGCAATTCTGCCGCAGCTCAGCATCCAGCTTCTCCTGCAGATGCGCATTCCGGATGGTACTGCGGGCATACAGCAGCCCATCAAACTTCTTGTAGTTGATCAGAGCAAAAATATTATGCTCGGAGGTCTGGTGTGCACAGTCGTAATAGTAATTGGTCAGACAGGAAAATACCGCCACATCCCAATTCAGACTGTACGCCTGGGTAATGATCCCCTTGAGCATGCGCTGTTGATAGACGCTTTCGCTCTCATTCATGATAACCGCAATTCTTTTTCTTTCTTGCATTCCGATCCCCTTCGATTGATTTCATGAATCCTGCACAAGTTTACTTATACGTTAATCATACCAAAAAAAGAGGGGAAAGTCAATTGCAGCAGTCGGAAAACAAAAGATTCCCCGAAAGACACACGTCCTTCGGGGAGTTGTTTAGGCAACACCGCACAAAGATTGTGTGGTAGATGTGCCAACAGATTTTTCGTCAGATTGCATAGAAACGACGCAGGAATACTGGCGTATTGCAAGGAGTTTCTGTGTGATATGACGGAAAATTCGTCAGCAGATGCTACGCAAAGCCGACAGGCGGGCTTTGTGCGGTATTGCCTTTAGGAAACGGAAAAGGTTGAAACCCTGCCGGTGGTTTTGTATGTACCTCGATCCGTGCCGCCGCTGTAGGTGCCGCCGGTGGTTACATAGTCAGCAGTATTCCCACCGGATACCATGCCGCCGGTGGAAACTGTGTAGGATGCGCCCTCTCGCAGACCACTGCCGGAATAGAGCACGGTTTTATAGGCTCTCGGGGAGGACAGGGTGAACAGGGGACTGGAGCCGGATGCGATCCGTGTCAGCATATTCGCCGACAGGGCGGAAGCAAAATTCACAGCTACCACATTCTGACCGGAGGATGCAAGGGGCAGGGTACAGGTGTTTCCCACTGCGTACAGGGTGCCGCCGTTGATGGTGAGCCCGCCTATGGCAATCACGGCGCCCTTTTCTTCCCGGGTGCCTCCCATGAGCACAGAAGTGCCGCCGTTGATGGAAATGGTGTTCTTGCACTTGATGCCGTTGGTGCCCGCATCGCAGTACAGTGTGCCCCCATTGATGGTAATATCATCGTTGGCGAACAGTCCGCTTTTGGTGGAGACGATGTGGAGCCTGCCGCTGTTGACAATGATATCATCGTCGCTGGCAATGCCGTGGGCGTAGTTGGAGCGGATGTTCAGAGTGCCGCTGCCACCGATCTCCAGCGTGTCATTGGAGAACAACGTCCCCTTGTCCGCATCGTGCTGTACGCTGCCGTCCTCCAGGCTGTTGACGGTTCCGGGCATTAGCTCCACATTCACCCGCTTGGCGTTGATTACGTTGATGGCGGAACCGGCGGAGTTTTTGATGGACACCCCATCCAACTGCAGCACCACCTTTTTTTCCGTGTTGATTTCGATCTGTCCGTCGGACAGACTGCCGCTGATCCGGTAGGTGCCGCCCTTGGTGATGCCCACCTTGGAGCCACGGGCGGCAATGCCCTTGCCTTCAAAGCGCACACTGTCTCCCAACAGGGTGATGGTCTTGACGTCTGATGCAGGGGTGGAATCCTCCTGGGCAGCGGTGGTTGCCGTCGGGCTTTGCTGCTCCTGCTGCGTTGGTGTGGAGGCGGCAGGCTTCTGCTCGCCGGAGGGATTGTCCGGCTGGCTGTTTTCGGTGCCAGGACCGGAGGGAGTGTCCCCATTGTGCTCCGGGGACTGTACAGCGGAATCCGTTCCGCTAGATTCGGAATGTTCCGGTGCATCCGGATCTTTCTGGCTGTCGCTGCCGGATTCCTCCGCTTTGGAGGAATCCTCCGGTGCTGTGGAATCTGCCGGTTTGCTGTCTGTTGCGGAATCCTGCACAGAATCTGTCGGGGCTGCATTCCCGCTTTCAGCAGCGGAGTTTTCCTCCTGCTGTCCGCAGGCTGCGAGCGTGCAGAGCATGGCACAGGTGGCAAGCAATGCAAGCATACGTTTCATATTGGTTCCCCATTTCTCCGCCCTGTTCATCAGCCGGGCGGCAGCAAACACCGCAAGGCCGGGGACGCATGCAGCGCCCTCAGCCCTGTGATGGATCATTTTTCATAGATCTTGTCGTCGTACTTGTACAGTACCAGGGTTACGTTCAGATTGCCGTTCAGTGCCCGAAGATCGTCAATGAATTTCTTCTGGTCGATGCCATTTTTCACCTTGATGCTGTAAACCAGGTCGAACAGGGTGCCGAAGTCTGTGGTCTTGACCCGCTTGAGCCGCCAGTAGGTGGTATTTTCCGTCAGTACCCGGTCAAACAGACCCATATAGTTCAGATTTTCCGGAATGGTGATCTTCAGGGTCATATCGCTGACATTCGGGGCACCGTAATGCACTGCATTCAACACGAACATGATGACACCCAGCAGCAGGAAGAACAGGAATGCGCAGCCGATATATCCCATACCGCAGCACAGACCCACCGCCATTGCAAAGAACACATAAGCAATGTCCTTGGGGTCGCCGGGAGCGCTTCGGAACCGCACCAGAGTAAATGCGCCTGCCAGACTCAGTGCACTGGATACGCTGTCCCCGATGATGAGGATGATTACGGCGATGATGGCAGGCAGCATGGTCATGGTCAGCACATAGCTCTGGGAGTAGCCGGTCTTCCGGTGGGTGAATATGTAGATCAGGCTGATGAGAAAGCCCAACAGGGCGGAACAGAGAATACAGGTGAGAAATTCTCCGATGGTCATGGTGGATGCGGTGAGAATGGACTTGATTCCAAAAATGTTTTCAGGCATAAATCATTACGCTCCTATCTTCTTCGATTTTGCTTCGGATATACTGCTTGTAAGCAGTGCCGTACTTAGAAAAGCTGGTTTTGTAGATGTTCAGCTCCGATAAGGCATCGGAGAGCCATTTGGGAATGGAGTCGGTCACTTTGATCTCCATCAGCCGCTGATCCGGCCGGATGATCTGGCTTCCGTAATTGCCGGAGGCAAGAGAAATATCCTCCCGCCGGGCAGTGATCTGCCGGTCAAAGGTCAGACGAAAGTCGCTGTTGTCCTTGCCGAAAAAGGCGGAGCGCTGGTAGCTGATATACTGCTTGGGGGAAACGGCATAGTTGTTGAGGAAAACGTCCAGCTCCTTGAGCACCTGCATTTGCAGGAACTTTTCCGACTGAGGCTTGACCCGGGTCTGTATGTAGGCATTTGCCTGCTGCAGGGTCATGGTCACCCGGCGCTTTGTTACAATGCCGCCGATCTTTTTCTTGATCTCCAGAAAAACCGTGTCCTCCGGTCCTGCAGGCGAGGCATAGCTGCGCAGCCGGATCTTTTCCTTGTAATAGGGCTTGGCAAGGGATTCCCGGATCAGGAAATTGTCATCGGTGTCGTAATATACATTATAGACCCCGTATTCCTTGCCGTTCACGCAGTATTTGTCCGGATTCATATAGTCCAGAAGAATGGGCTGAAGTGCGTCATACTGCGCTTTGGAAAGCAGGAATTTTACTTCCCGCCGCTGAAAAGTACGAATTGCCATAGGCGTGTTTGTCCAGCAGTGTTCCTCCCCATTGTCCTACTGCTGAGGCAGTACCTCCCTTCTGCTGTTTTCTTGTCATTATTCTATCAAGGGTTTCTTAAAATAGTCTTAAGAATGGTGTGCTTTTTGCCGGTTTTCACAAGTATATATACACTTTCAATTGCTTTTCATCCTTTTTTCATAGGATCGCCATTACGAAAATTGTGACATTCGTAGAAAAACGGGAGCCCGCTTTGTGCAGAAAGGCAGTATTGTACGGAGCAGGCTCTCGGTGGTGTTGCCCAAAAGCTATAAACCTGCATGGCGGAATTTGTATACTTTTTTGCAGTATGCTTCTGCTTTTTAAGACTATTTTAAGAATGGGGCATTATACTATGTATATTGGCAGAACCCGGGGCGTATCCCCGTGTCAAGGCAATGCCGCAGAAAGCCCATGCGGCACGCCAAAATGATTGAATAAAGGAGTAGATGATCATGAAGTCTGGGAAAGCAAACAGGCGCAGAATGCTTGCCGGTATGCTGGCGTTGAGCGTTCTGTGTACCAGCGGTGTGATTCGCACCGGCGCATCCGTCAGTGCAGCAGCCACGGTTGCAGGCGATGTAAACTTGGACGGCACTGTGGACGCAAAGGATGTGACCGCTTTGCAGCAGTATCTGATCCGGAAAGCGACCCTCACTGCAACGGCAGCAGAAAACGGGGATCTCAACGGAGACGGTGTGCTGAACAGCGTAGATCTTGCATTGCTCAAGCGTCAGGTGCTGGCTTCCACCCCGCAGGCTGAGGCTACATATATCCACCTGAAGGACACTTCCATTGAAGTAGAGGGGGATCACGCTACGCTGAGTAACAGTAATAAAACGGTGACCATTGACGCATCCGGTACTTATTATATTGACGGTACTCTGACGGATGGACAGATCATAGTCAATGTACCGGATATTGTGGCGGATGCTGAAACCGTCAAGCTGTTTCTCAACGGCGTGAACATCACCGGCGTTTCCGCTGCCCCGATCCTGATTGAGAATGCGGAAAACACCTCTTTGAACCTGGTTGCAGGTACCACCAATTATGTGTACGACGGCGCCACCTATGCAGAAAATACCGCAGCCATTTATGCCAAGGATGACATGACCATCAAGGGAGAGGGTGCACTGGTTGTGACCGCATCCACCCAGTATGGCATCCACTGCAACAACGATCTCAAAATCACCGGCGGTGATATTACTGTCATTACGGAAAATACCACCACCAAGATGGACGGTATCCGGGCAAAGCAGAGTGTGCGCATCAAGGATGGTACGGTGAAGGTCAACGCCACCGGAGACGGCATCAAATCTACCAAGGCGGATGTGAATATCTCCGGCGGCAATGTAAGCGTCAAGGCAGGGAATGATGCTATTCAGGCGGAAACCACCATTGACATTTCTGCCGGTACCCTGCTGGCATGTGGCGACCGGGGTCTGACCAGCATTACCGCTACGAATATTACCGGCGGTTCTGTTTGTGCAACCGCCACAGACAGCCAGGCTGCGCTTGTGCGTGCATCCCAGGGCTGCATGCTGCTGACCTATGCGGCTGAGTGGACAAAGGGCAATGAGATTGCAGTCAAGTCCGGTGCTACAACCGTTTATGCAGCAACCCCCAACAAGAAGTTTGACTATGTGCTGCTGAGCAGTCCGGATCTGACAACCTCCGCCGCATACAGCCTGTATACCGGCGGTCAGCAGATGAAGCACAGTGCGGACGCCACCGGCGTGTTCCAGATGAGCGCTGACGCATCCTTCACTGGGGTAGAGGCACTGAACGGCTCCGGGACTGTTACCACGGAAGCAGGCGTCCAGCTGAATGGCTCCAGTCTGACAGTATCCGGCGAGGGCGTGGAGCTGACCAGCAGCACCATTGCAACCATCACCCAGCCTGGTATTTATAATGTAACCGGTTCCATGACCGGCGGGCAGATCGTGGTGAACGTGGATAAGACAACCTATGCGGACGCCATTGTAGAGCTGGTGCTGGACGGCATAGAGCTGACCAATACGGCGGATTCTCCTATTTATGTTGCAAGCGTTGGAGACGAGTGCCGGATCACTGCCAAGAACGGTACCACCAGTACCATTTCTGATGGTACCAACTATACCAATGCGGACAGCGATAGCGGTGCTATTTATTCCAAGGATGATCTGAAGATCAAAGGCAAGGGCACGCTGATCGTCAACGGCAATTACCAGGACGGCATTGTCAGCAAGGATGATCTGAAGATCTGGAATGGTTCTGTGACCGTCAATGCAGTGGATGACTGCCTGCGGGGGAAGGATTCCGTTCGGATCGGTGATCCGGATGATACGGATTATTCCGCACTGGATCTGAAGCTGACATCCACCTCCGGCGACGGCATTAAGTCCTCCGGCACGGATACCGGCAAGGGCTATGTGACCATTACCGGCGGCACAGTGGATATCACATCCAAGAGTGGAGACGGCATCCAGGCAGAGCAGACCTTTACCATGAACGGTGGTAACGTGACCATCAATACCTACCAGGGTCACGGCTACACTGGTTCCGGCTCCTCCGGCGGTGGCGGCGGCTGGGGCGGCGGTATGCAGGACGGCAACAACAATAAGGTTGACTTGAGCGTCAAGGGCATCAAGGCAGTGGGTCTGTATGATACGGACGGCACCACATATCTGAGCGGCGGTGATCTGATCATCAACGGCGGCACGCTGAACATTGATTCCACAGACGACTCCCTGCATTGCGGCGGCAATATGTCCATCAACGGGGGCAATATCACCCTGGCTTCTGCGGATGACGGCATGCATTCCGACCATAACCTGACCATCGGGGAAAGCACCACCGGCGGCTATGATGCACCCTGGATCAACGTCACCTATTCCTATGAGGGAGTTGAGGGTCTTACAATTGTGCAGAATTGCGGCACCGTCATGGTAACCTCCAAGGATGACGCCTACAATGCAGCAGGCGGTGCAGACTCCAGCGGCATGGGCGGCGGCTGGGGCGGCGG
>UMBT01023525.1_pt1 | contig 13807 bp, 10 predicted proteins | sample 1964001 | NCBI WGS metagenome assembly UMBT01 (sample SAMEA4835945, study PRJEB28245) | human gut metagenome | biome: gut microbiome; material: fecal sample | place: Denmark | collected 2008
CACCTCATTTTAGATATTTAACTTGTCTACTTGACAGGGGGCATACCAGAAACCACCGGGACAGGAACGGCGGCTCATTATCTGTCCCGGGTGATAAATCATTTTCCTAAATTTCCCTCCTTGAAGTGCTTTCTGCACAGAGCAATATACTTATCATTGGCGCCTAGTACCACCTGGGCGCCTTCTTTTATGATGCCGTGATCGTCATAGCGGGCATTGCAGGTCGCCTTTTTGCCGCACCAGCAGATCGTTTTGATTTCCTTGATTTCATCGGCGATCTCCATCAGACGGCGGCTGCCTGGGAAAAATTTATTCTGAAAATCAGCTCTTAGTCCGTAGCATAAGACAGGAATCTGCCAGGTATCTACGATATCAGAAAATAAATCAATTTGCTCAGGAGAAGCAAACTGTGCTTCATCAACGATAATCGCATTGTAATTTAATACACAGTCTGGATTTTTCGTAAACTCATCCAGAAATTCGTCAATCAGGCGGCAGGTGTTTGAGAGACCGATTCTTGAGGAAACGGTGTGAATGCCATCTCTAGTGTCAGTAGCCGGTTTTAAAATCAGAGCGTGCTGCCCTCGTTCTTCGTAATTATATGCAACCATAAGTGCATTAGCGGTTTTAGAGGAGCCCATTGCTCCATAGTTAAATACAAGCTTAGCCATGTTTTTTAATTCCCTTCATAATATGCTGCTCATAACTATACTCTGTTTTGCACGTGTGGTCAAGGGGAGAAGTTACGGTTCACGGAGTCAGGTTACGAATGCCCTCAGGCGCAATGGTTTCGTCGCCGGACCAAACTCCGCAGGTTCCTTTTATGTTTTTTCTTATTATATATTACTTTGAAAGACCTGCTCCAAGTGTCCGGCTCGTGAAATCCATTCACCTTCGGGCATGCTGTAAATATTGGCTTTTAATGTGTGTATTGGCTTTTCTCGAACCTGTCGAAAATATCACTTGTAACTTCTGCCCAAATTCGATATACTTTACACAGAAGAAACAGCATCTGCAAGTGCTGTTTGTATCGCATAAGGAGGAACTACCATGGAACTTTTATTACTTGAGCCTGTGTTTAAGCAGATGATTTGGGGCGGAAGCCGTTTAAAGGATGATTTTGGTTATGACATTCCGGGAGATAATACAGGAGAGTGCTGGGCAATCAGTGCTCATCCACACGGAGACTGTACACTTAAGAATACCGAGTATAAGGGAAAGACATTAAGCTGGCTCTGGGAAAATCACAGAGAATTATTTGGCAATGTACAGGGAGACCGTTTCCCACTTTTGATTAAGATTATTGACGCAAAGGCAGATCTTAGTATTCAGGTTCATCCAGATGACGCATACGCAGCAGAGCACGAGAATGGCTCTCTTGGAAAGATGGAGTGTTGGTACATTCTTGATGCAAAAGAAGGCGGCACTATCGTGATCGGTCACAATGCAAAGAATCACGAGGAAGTAGAAGAGATGATCCGCGGAAAGAAATGGAAGGAGTTTATCCGTGAGATTCCGGTAAAGAAGGGTGATTTCTTCCAGATCAATCCTGGCTGTGTTCATGCAATCAAAGGTGGCACCTTGATTCTTGAGACTCAGCAAAACAGTGATATTACCTATCGTGTATACGATTATGATCGTCTGCAGGATGGAAAGCCGAGAGCACTTCATGTACAGCAGAGTATTGACGTTATTAAGGCACCATTTGAGCCAGCAGTGGCAGAGTATGAAAAGCTTGACGTTGCAGGTGCAGAGGCCAAGAAGCTTGTAAGCTGCCCGTGCTATACTGTATGCAAGGCAACTGTAAATGGAACAGCAGAGTTTGATTGGAATCAGCCATTTGTAGATATCAGTGTTCTGGATGGAGAGGGAACCTTTGACAACACTCCAGTAAAGAAGGGCACTCACCTTATCGTTCCGGCAGGATATGGAAAGATGAAGGTAGAGGGCAAGAATTTGATGATGATTTATTCTTACATCGCAGAAAAGTAAGAAGTAATCAGCCAAAATCAAAATAAAACAGGAAAGATCCCTTCAAAAAAGAAAATAAAAAAATAGAAGACAAGAAAAATAGAGGATAATAGAAATGAGAATTGGCGCATTAGAGGGCGGCGGCACAAAGATGGTGCTTGCTGTCTGCAATGAAAATGGAGAAGTTTTGGATCGTGTATCCATTCCGACAGAGGCACCAGAAATTACAATGCCGAAGATGATTGCATATTTTAAGGAGCAGCAAGTTGAAGCACTCGGAATCGGATTTTTTGGTCCGGTTATTTTAAACGAGCAGTCTCCAAAGTATGGCTGTGTTGGCAATACACCAAAGCTTGCATGGAAGTGGTATCCGGTACTTGATGAGTTTAAGAAGGCACTGAATATCCCAGTTGGCTTTGATACAGATGTAAATGCAGCAGCGCTTGGTGAGGCAACATGGGGCATCACAAAGGGCTTAAAGAACAGCATTTATATCACGGTTGGAACAGGAATTGGGGCAGGTGTCATTGTAGATGGAAAGATGCTTCATGGAATGCAGCATCCAGAAGGAGGTCATATTTTAGTAGCACCTCATCCAAATGATACATATAAGGGCAAATGTCCATATCACGGAAGATGCTTAGAGGGTATGGCGAGCGGCCCGGCAATCGAAGAGCGCTGGGGTAAGAAGGCATATGAGCTGTCTGACAAGAAGGAAGTTTGGGAGTTAGAGGCTTACTATGTGGCACAGGGTCTTGTAGATATGATCATGCTTCTCTCACCAGAGCGTATTGTACTTGGCGGCGGAGTTATGCATCAGACTCATGTGATGGATCTGATTCGTAAGGAAACACTTCGTATGGTCAACAAGTACATTGACACAGAGGAGCTTTCCGATATCGAAAACTACATTGTGCTTCCAAGCCTGAATGACAATCAGGGAATCCTTGGCTGTGCAAAGCTGGGAATGGATGCACTGGCAGCAGCAAAATAAATCTGATTAATACAGATAAAATGAAAGGCTCAGCACCGCGTTTAGCGGTGGCTGAGCCATTTGTATATGGAAAAAAGAATCGCACTTACAATGATAATAAGTGAAAGCAGACAAAGATAATAGACAGCATTTGGCTGAGATAGCGTCATGGTAATTGACAGAATATTATCTGTTGTCTTGGCAGAGTAAACATTATCTAAGATATTGTTTTCTGTTGTAAGACTGCTTTCAAGAGAATCAGATATTATGGAAGTACCGTTTGGAAGCTGCACCATCACAGTAATTAATGTTGCATCTGGCTGCACAAGAAAACTGGAAAAGTCCATGTTTTCTGTGAAGCGATATGTATGCTTTGGCTGAAACAGCGCCATAGTCTGAGAGCAGTAGTCAATTGTTTCCTTTCCGTCAAAGAAAGCTTCAAATCCCTTTGCGAGATAGGATGGTGTACCAGTCTGTGTAAAAAATAAAGTCAGGTGATTTTCATCATCAGTTTTGGCAGTTATAGTTCCGAAAGTGTTAGTATCACGCTTTGCAGTATCTGTGATAAGCTTTTGATGAAGCTTAGGTACCTCGCCGAGTGACAGAGTAATTGTGCGCGTCAGAAGCTGGATAGATTTTATCTGCGTGGAAACTGTGATCTGCTGCGGCTGATATTGGAAGATGGCATCATAGTTGTAGGTGCATCCACCTTCCACAAGATCATCAAACAGACAGACATAGCCATCATAACCATCGCGTGCAAGCGGAAGCTTTTGGACAGTATGATCACTATCGTATACAGCAAGTGCTGCATTGGTATCAGTACTGTAGAAATAGCGTGCCCTTGCTGTTCCTGAATCGTGAACAAAGAAGGAAAACTGAAAAGGCTCTTCATAAGAGTGCACGATTTTCATGGAATTTTCAGCAATGATCGATTCAGACGCAAGTGATTTGCTTGATGACTGAAATAGCTGGCTTGTCTTTACACACAATTCTTTAAAGCTTTCAGCGCTGAATGTCAGTTGCCATGTGGTATCATTATTCCAGACAGCTTCAATTCCATCTGGGACGATAGCGTCCAGATAGCTTTTTACATTAGAAGCATTGTCGCGCAGTTCATCAGGAAAGATGATATAAATAGTACGGTTCCATTTGTCAAGAGAAAGTGATGTTAAAATATCAATTCGCTTGGCATCAAGAATTGTTTCGGCGTTGCAGACGAGTGCATTATTCTGACTTTTATAGCTTCGTCCGTTATAGATAAGTTCATTTTCCTGCTGAGACAAGTAGGCTAAAAGCTTCGAGTCACTAAGTCCTGTGCGCTCCTTAAGAGCATCAGTAAACCAGGCAAAAACAGCCATCACATCATCTGGCTCAGATAAGGTAAAGCCAGTTTTCACACCGACTTGCGGTCGTGAAATAGAAGAAAATTGTTCAATGCCTGTAAGCGCATCAATTTTTTCCTGATATTCATCTAGCGAATCAAACGAAAGAACAAAAGTCAACTCATAGGCAGAAGCAGTGTCCACATAATTCCATTCAAGTCCCTTAGGGCAGTTAGCCGTGATAAAGCTTTGAAAAGAAAAATTGCTGTTGTGGAAAAGCTTCTGCAGTGTCCTTTTATTGGCTGTAACAGACATCGTGCGTGTACCTGATTCGTCAGCCTGAATATCTAATACAGAAGAGAATGTGATTGGCGGGCACTTTGCGCAGCCGCTCATCATACAAGCAGTGATGAAAATAAAAAAGCAAAATAGAAAAGCGTGAAGAAATTGTTTTATCCTGTCAGTATGAATTATTCGTGTTTTCATAATCAAAACTGACCAAAATGGTTCTTCAGTGCTTCAAAACTCTCCTTACTGATTACATGCTCCATTTTGCATGCATCTTCAGCAGCAATGTTGCTGTCAACGCCAAGACTAATAAGCCAATTTCTCAGCCACTCATGTCGCTCATAAATCATTTCAGCGATCTCGCGGCCACTGTCAGTAAGATAAATATAACCAGCCTGAGTTACGGTAATTTTTCCGCCTTCGCGTAAATTTTTCATTGCGATGCTGACACTTGATTTTTTAAAATCCAATTCATTTGCGATATCGACAGAGCGCACAACTGGCAACTTTTTGCTGAGCATCAGTATTGTTTCGAGATAGTTTTCGGCAGATTCATGTATTTGCATAAGCAAACCTCCTGTGTAAAATATATCTAAGTCAATTACCTATAAGAATACCATATCTGCGAAAAAAGTTCAACATAACTTCAACGATTCATTTTGCAAAAAAAAGTCATTGACAAAATAAAATCAGGTATTATAATAATTCTGTATCGAACAATTCGAAATCGAACTATTTTTGATTTCGGTGAAAGGAAAGGCTGTATGGAAAAAGAAAAATCAATATGCTTTAGCCTAAAGAGGGTTAATCATATCGTAGAAAGAGGCATTCACACAAGCCTTGCGGCAGCAGGTTTTGATGAAATTACCAACATGCATGGGTGGATTCTGGGTTTCTTGTATCACGCACAGCGTCCAGTCTACCAAAAGGATATTGAATCAAATTTTGGAATTGCTCGTTCAACGGTGACAAACATCCTACAGCTCATGGAGAAAAAGGGGTATCTGACAAGAACTACCGATGAGCACGATGCAAGGCTTAAACGGTTAGAGCTGACAGAGTTAGGGAAAAAGGTTCATCTTGATACGATTGCAGTAATCGATTCGGCACATGATACGATGGAGGCTGGTATTACAGATGAAGAGAGAAGAATCTGCTTTGAGGTATTGGAAAAGATCTGCAAAAATGTAGAGAAAATAACAGGAGGAGAGTAGCCATGATAAAAACACTAGGCGCATATGTAAAAGAGTTTAAGCGTGCATCAATTGCGACACCGTGCTACATGATTCTGGAAGTTTTGATGGAGATGATGATTCCCTATCTGATGGCTTCGATCATTGATGATGGTGTCAATAAGGGCGATATGAAGCATATTTATGTTGTCGGTGCAGGCATGCTTGTGATTGCAGCAATCGGATTGTTTGCTGGAATCATGGGCGGTGTGTATGGTGCAAAAGCATCAGCAGGATTCGCTAAAAATATTAGAAAAGGAATGTATGATAACATTCAGACCTTTTCATTTTCTAACATTGATAAATTTTCAACAGCAAGTCTTGTAACAAGACTGACCACCGATGTAACTAATATTCAGAATGCATATCAGATGGTGCTTCGTATGTGTATGAGAGCACCAGCTAGTCTGATTTGTGCACTGGCAATGGCATTTATTACAAATGCAAGAATTTCAACAATTTTCTTAGGCGCTATCGTTGTTCTTGGTATTGCTTTGTTTTTTATTGTCAACAGAGCAAGAAAATATTTTACTGCAGCATTTCCAAAGTACGATGAGTTAAATGCGAGTGTTCAGGAGAATGTTTCTGCTATTCGTGTTGTAAAGGCTTACGTGCGTGAAGATTATGAAAAGAACAAGTTTGTAAAGGCAAGCGAAAACATTTATAAGATCTTTGTTAAGGCAGAGGGTGTTGTTGCATTGAACTCTCCAGTCATGATGTTTGCCGTATATGGCTGTATCCTTGCAATCAGCTGGATTGGTGCGAAGATGATCATCGGAACAGGAAGTGTTGCGCTGACAACAGGAAAGCTGATGAGCTTATTAAATTATTGTATGAGTATTTTGATGAGCTTGATGATGCTGTCTATGGTTTTCGTTATGCTTACAATGAGTATTGCAAGTGCAGAGCGTATCTGTGAAGTATTAAATGAGAAGCCAGATTTAAAAAACCCAGATCAGCCAGTTACAGATGTAAAGGATGGAAGCATTGAGTTTGATCATGTTACATTCCGATATAATGCAGGAAGCGAAAAGCCGATTTTGTCTGATATCAATTTGTCTATTCGTTCAGGTGAGACAATTGGTCTGATCGGCGGAACTGGAAGTGCAAAGTCAAGTCTTGTTAATTTGATTAGCCGTCTGTATGATGTTCAGGAGGGTGCTGTAAAGGTTGGCGGATTAGATGTGCGAAAATATGATATGGAAGCACTTCGTAATCAGGTCAGCGTTGTTCTTCAGAAAAATGTCCTGTTTTCTGGAACAATTTTTGAAAATCTTCGCTGGGGTGATAAGACAGCTTCTGATGAGGAGTGTATCCGTGCCTGTAAGCTTGCCTGTGCAGATGAATTTATTGAGCGTTTCCCAGAGCGCTACAATACTTACATTGAGCAGGGCGGAAATAACGTATCAGGCGGACAAAAGCAACGTCTTTGTATTGCAAGAGCACTTCTTAAAAAGCCAAAGATTTTAATTCTTGATGATTCCACAAGTGCAGTTGATACGGCAACTGATGCAAAGATACGTCAGGCATTTGCAACGGAAATTCCAGATACAACAAAGATCATCATCGCACAGCGTATCTCAAGTGTGCAGAATGCAGATCGTATCATCGTGATGGATGATGGTAAGATTAATGGAATTGGAACACATGAAGAGCTTCTTGCTAAAAATGAGATTTACCGCGAGGTATATGAATCTCAGACAGGCGGAAGCGGTGATTTTGATGAGAAAGGCGGTGATCAGTAATGCCAGGACCAAGACGTGATTTCGGACCAAAGCAGAAGGTCGAAAATCCAGTAAAGGTATTTAAACGCATCATGTCCTATGTGCTGAAGCGTTATCCAGTTCATTGTCTGTTTGTACTTATCTGTATTGTTGTAAGTGTATATGCAAATGTACAGGGAACTATGTTTATGAAGACTTTGATTGACGGTTATATTACACCTCTTTTAGGTCAGGCTAACCCAGATTATTCAGAGCTTCTGCAGGCAATTATCAAGATGGGAATTTTGTATGTAATTGGTATTGCTGCTACTTTTGGCAATACTAAGATCATGGTGTATGTTACTCAGGGAACGATGAGAAATATCCGTAACGACATGTTTAAACATATGGAATCCCTTCCGATTAAATATTTTGATACACATAAGCATGGTGATATCATGTCAATGTATACAAATGATGTTGATACGCTTCGCCAGATGGTCAGCCAGAGTATTCCGCAGTTCATCAACAGCTTAATTAGTATTGTAAATGTGCTGATCTACATGATCATCTTAAGTGTGCCGCTTACACTTGTTTCCATTGTTATGGTTATGCTTGTTATATGGGCAAGTAAAACAGCTGCTTCTAAGAGCGGAAAGTTTTTCGTATTACAGCAAAAAAATATCGGTGCATTAAACGGCTTTATCGAGGAGATGATGGATGGTCAGAAGGTTGTCAAGGTATTCTGTCACGAAGAGGAGAGTATTGAGCGCTTTGACCAGTTAAATAATGATCTGTTTGGAAGTGCATATAATGCAAACCGTTATGCTAATATCTTAGGACCAATCAATGCACAGCTTGGAAATTTAAGCTACGTTGTTGTTGCAATTGTCGGTGGTCTTGTTGCAATCAATGGAATTGGCGGCTTTACATTGGGAAGTTTGGCAAGCTTTTTAACTTTAAATAAGAGCTTCCAGCAGCCAATTAACCAGATCAGTAACCAGTTAAATAGTATCGTTATGGCACTTGCCGGCGGTGATCGAATTTTCCGTTTGCTTGATGAAAAGCCAGAGGTGGATGATGGCTATGTTACTCTTACAGATGCTGTTGTAAATGCAGATGGCACAATAACTGAATCAAATAAGAGAACAGGAACATGGGCTTGGAAGCATTATCACAAGGCAGAAGGTACGACAGATTATAGACAGCTTAAAGGCGATGTTGTATTTGAGCATGTGGATTTTGGTTACAACGATGATAAGATGGTACTTCATGATGTAAGCTTATATGCGCAGCCGGGACAAAAGATTGCATTTGTAGGTTCAACAGGTGCAGGAAAGACAACAATCACCAATTTGATCAATCGTTTCTATGACATTCAAAGCGGAAAGATCCGCTATGACGGTATAAACATCGGAAAGATCAAAAAGGATGATCTTCGTCATTCACTAGGAATTGTTCTTCAAGATACACATCTGTTTACTGGAACTGTTATGGAAAATATTCGTTACGGAAAACTTGATGCTACAGAAGAAGAGGTACATGCAGCAGCCAAGCTTGCTAATGCAGATGGCTTTATCCGCAGACTGCCGCAGGGCTACGACACAATGCTTACAGGAGATGGTGCTAACTTAAGTCAGGGTGAAAGACAGCTTCTTGCCATTGCCCGTGCAGCTGTTGCCGATCCTCCTGTACTAATTCTTGACGAGGCAACAAGCTCCATTGATACAAGAACTGAGAAAATTGTTCAGGATGGTATGGACAAGCTGATGCACGGAAGAACAACATTTGTTATCGCGCACCGTCTGTCTACCGTTAAGAACAGCGACTGTATCATGGTATTAGAGCAGGGACGTATCATTGAGCGCGGAACTCATGATGACCTTATTGCACAAAAGGGCAAATATTATCAGCTATACACCGGAAATAAGATTAGCGAGTGAGTGCATAGTTTTAAACACAAAGAGTAAAAATGCAAAACTAAAGTAACGAGTTTTCTTGCGCGAATTTTCAATCAAACGAGCAAATCGTTATGTTTTATCAGACCCTCGGCGGTATTCGCTGGGGGTCTTTTTGTATCGTTTTTTAAATGAACGGTTAAAATAAGAAAGATTCTCATAGCCGCAGGAGAGAGCAATATCTAAAATAGAGTCATTTGTCAGCAAGAGAAGACGCGCTGCCATTGAAAGACGGTACGAGGAAAGATATGAAGTAAAAGAGGTACCCATTGCAGATTTGAAAAAACGCATAAAATGAGAAGCAGAAAAACCAGAAACAGAAGAAATCTCATCAATGGAGATTGTACTCATGTAGTTTGTTTCGATATATTTTAGGACACTTTTGAGTCGTTCAATGTGAGGGTCGTTTTTGGGAGCAGGAATATCGGTGGAATTTGTGAATATGGTGTAGAAGAAGGTAAAAAGAGCCCCCTTAATTGCAAGGCGGTAGCCTTTTGGAAAACTGCTGCTGATACTGTCAATATGATTTAGGCATGATGAGAGAACAGGGTAATGTTCATCATCACAGCAGACAAGATGCTCAAAGCCAATGGTACCAGCCAAAAAAGGCTCAAAAAATTCACTGCTTAGAGCATCCATGCTTCCAGTACAAAGAAGGTCAAGTGAAAAAATAATATTTTCATATTCCATAGAATATTCAGCTGGGCCGATTGCATGAAGCTGACCGGGACTGACAATAATAATATCACCTGCCTCTACATAAAGAGAGGTAAAATCTAATGTGACGCGCCCACGCCCCTTTTTAATATAGATGATTTCCACCTCATCGTGCCAGTGAAGAGGCACCTTCTCAAAATCAAGTGGAATAGAACAAATATACGCATTGTAAGGAAAATCAGGTGTGCTGTGTGATTTTGTCTCATGATAATTTTCGTATTCAGGTATCTGCATCGTGGCTCTCTCCTTATGTTTTTGCGGGTCCCAAGCTCAACCCCCTCATCGTGCAAACACGATCGGTGGTTGGAGCTTTTGACCCTGGTATCATCATGATAGGATAGTACCATAAAAAGGCGGCATAATGCAAGAAAAATGACAAAAAAAGCAGTAAACTGCACACATCAACTCATGAAAGGAGTTTTAATAATAATGATGGTAAACGAAATTTGTGAAAAGAAATATAATAAGCCGTTATCTGGCTGCACCAATAAGGAGATTTATTACGCACTGCTTGATATGACAAAGGATCTGGCAGCAAAGAAGGAAAGCGAAGCTGGAAAGAAGAAGGTATATTACATTTCCGCAGAGTTTTTGATTGGAAAGCTGTTATCAAACAACCTTATCAATCTTGGTCTTTACAAGACTGTAAAGGAAGAACTTGAAGCAGCAGGAAAGGATATTGGTGAGATCGAAGAGATCGAGCCAGAACCATCTCTTGGAAACGGTGGACTTGGCCGTCTGGCAGCATGCTTTTTGGATTCCATGGCAACATTAAATCTGCACGGTGATGGTGTAGGCTTGAATTATCATATGGGTCTGTTTAAGCAGGTGTTTGATCACAATTTCCAGAAGGAAACACCAAATCCGTGGATTGAAAAAGACAGCTGGCTGATCAAAACTAACGTAAGCTATCCAGTTTCATTTGGTGATCTGACAGTGACCTCACGCATGTATGACATTGAGGTGACAGGCTATGAGGGACGCACAAATAAGCTTCATCTGTTTGATGTTGATACTTTAGATGAGAGTCTTATTAAGGACGGTACCATAAGCTTTGACAAGACAGATATCGCAAAGAATCTGACACTGTTCTTATATCCAGATGACAGTGATGAGGCAGGAAACTTACTTCGTATCTACCAGCAGTATTTTATGGTAAGCAATGCAGCACACTTGATTTTAGATGAGTGTACGGCACGCGGCTGTAAGCTGACCGATTTAGATGAGTATGCTGCTATTCAGATCAATGATACTCACCCGTCAATGGTTATTCCTGAGTTGATCCGTCTGCTTCTTGAGCGCGGCATTACCATGGATGAGGCAGTTGAACTTGTAACAAAGGTATGCGCATACACAAACCACACAATTCTGTCAGAGGCACTTGAGAAGTGGCCGCTTGCATATTTAGAGAAGGTTGTTCCGCAGTTAGTTTTGATCATCAAGGAGCTTGATAAGCGTGTAAAGGCAAAATATTCAGATCCGAAGGTAGCGATTATTGATGAGAATGACCGCGTTCACATGGCACATATGGATATCCACTATGGTCACAGTGTAAATGGTGTTGCTTACCTGCATACTGAAATTTTGAAAAATTCAGAGCTTAATGCTTTTTACAAAATTTATCCAGAGAAATTCAACAACAAGACAAACGGAATCACCTTCCGCCGCTGGCTGCTTTCATGTAATGAGGAGCTTTCAGAGGAAATTGAAAATAAGATTGGAAGTGGTTTTAAAAAGGATGCCTGTGAGCTTGAGAAGCTGCTTTCATTTAAAAATGATGATAGCGTATTAGACAGCATTCTTGCGATCAAGAAGGAGAAAAAGCGTCAGCTTGCTGACTATTTAAAGCATACACAGGGTGTTGTTATTGATGAAAATTCTATTTTTGATATTCAGGTAAAGCGTCTTCACGAGTATAAGCGTCAGCAGATGAATTTACTTTGGGCAATCCATAAATATCTTGAAATCAAGAATGGAAAGCTTCCTAAGACGCCAGTAACGCTGATCTTTGGCGCAAAAGCAGCACCAGCCTACACAATCGCAAAGGATATCATTCATGCAATTCTTTGCTTACAGCAGATCACAGAGCAGGATCCAGAAGTCAGCCCATATCTGCGCGTAGTAATGGTGGAAAACTACAACGTAACAAAGGCATCAAAAATTATACCGGCATGTGATATCTCCGAGCAGATCTCATTAGCATCAAAGGAGGCATCTGGAACAGGAAACATGAAGTTTATGTTAAACGGTGCAGTAACATTAGGAACAAGAGATGGCGCAAACGTAGAGATCGGAGAGCTTGTCGGAGAAGATAATATTTACTTCTTCGGAGAGAGCAGCGAGCAGGTAATTGAACATTATAAAAATGCAGATTATTGTGCAAAAGATTACTATACAAAAGACGAAGACATCCATACAGCAGTCGATTTCCTTATCGGTGAGCAAATGCTTGCAGCAGGAGACGAAGAAACCTTAACACAGCTTCATAAAGAACTGATAAATAAAGACTGGTTTATGACTCTCCTTGACTTAAAAGAGTATATAGCACGCAAAGAGCAGGTGCTTAATGACTACGCAGATAGAAAGAAATGGGCAAAGAAAATGCTCATCAACATCGCAAAGGCAGGATTCTTCTCATCCGACCGTACTATAGCACAATATAACGAAGAAATCTGGAAGTTATGATAAATATTAAAAAAGGTGGCAGCAAAACACGCTGACACCTTTTTTTCGTTGATTTTCATCGTCTGTTAGGGTAAAATATAATACAGAAAAGTTACATACAGAAAGGATCGGGGATATGTATCAGATATTGGTGGTAGATGATGAGCGAATTGAACGAAATGGCATTAAAATGCTGCTACGCCATATGCAGCTGTTATGTGAGATTACAGAGGCTGCAAATGGAAGAGATGCGCTTGAATATTTAAAAGGGCATACGGCAGATGTTTTACTTACGGATGTAAAAATGCCATTTATGGACGGCATTCAGCTAATAGAAGAATGTAAAAAAGAGAACATCAATGAGGACATGAAATGTATAATATTTTCGGGCTGCAGTGAGTTTGACTATGCCAGAAAAGCAGTTCGTCTAGGTGTTTCTGATTACATTTTAAAGCCAGTTGATCCGAGTGAGTTTAAAGAGACTATTACACGGGTCATTCAGGAGCTTGAAGCAGAACGTGCTGAGAAAAATATGAAAAAAAAGAGTATGCAGCAAATGCGTGAGCATGCATTATATCAGATTGCAAATGGAGTAAATGTAGCAGAAGTGCTTGAGAAAAGCGGCGGTGTTTTGACAAAATCAGACATTGATTGCTTTTGCCGTATTCTAATGCTTGAGACAGATGATGATTTTTTCGGAAAAAATGGTGTTGATCTGCAGGAGCGCATTCTGGCAAAAAAAATGAAAGAAGTTTGCGCTAGCGAAGCCTTTCTTTATTTAAACTTGACACCGCAGCAGTCTATCATCTTATTAAAAGATAGATTTATTGATCCTATTGAGTTTGCAAATAAGCTGTTAGATCATATTAAACAGGAATATGAAAATAGTTGTACAATATCCATTTCTTCAGAAATTCAATGCGCAGAGCAGATTATTTGTGCAATGGATGAGCTTGAGGAGCTTATGGAAAATAAA
>UMBT01020641.1_pt1 | contig 13720 bp, 11 predicted proteins | sample 1964001 | NCBI WGS metagenome assembly UMBT01 (sample SAMEA4835945, study PRJEB28245) | human gut metagenome | biome: gut microbiome; material: fecal sample | place: Denmark | collected 2008
TTTAGCCATTCCTTTAGCCATTCCTTTAGCCATTCCTTTAGCCATCCCTTTGGCCATCCCATCGGCGATCCCCTTGGCCTCTCCGTCGGCGTATCCCGCCTCGAAGCCCTTGCGCTCGGCGAATTCCCGCTGCGCCAGAATGTCCCACTCGTTCATCTTGTCAATCTCGTATTTAAGTTTCTTCTCCTTGTCGAACGCCGCCACCTCACACGCCTCGGCGAGCCGTCTTGAGATCCCGCCTGCCTCCTCAATCCATTCGGGGATCCTTTGGAAGCCATCACTGTTCTTGAATATGTAGAACAGCCTGTCGAATTCAGTCACGCACTCCTCCAGCGTCTTGGTGAACAGCGTCATCTCCACAAAGATAACACTAATTGTCTGATCCGCAACCATTCCGGTGCGTTTTTCGGTGAACCTCCAGTGGGAGATGAAGTGGTCGGTGTCCCAGAGTGACTCGTCGTCGTGCCTCAGGCGGTAGTTCAGGAACGACACCACGTAGACCGGCCGCAGCCCCTTGTACCGCACCCCGTCCGAGAGCTCGAGATGGTAGAGTCCCGACGCGTAGTAGACGCACCTCTCGAAGAAGAAGTCCTCCTCCGAGGCCTGCATCTCCACGACGAACGTCCTGTCGTCCCTGTCCACGCAGACCAGATCCAGCACCGTCTTCTTCCCGTAGGGGACATCCCTCCGCTGCTCCCTGTCGGAGTACTCCTTGATGTCCTCGATCCTCGCCTCCGGAGGCAGGATCTGGTTCAGCACCCCGATTAGGATGTCCTTGTTGTTCCTGTCCGCGAACACTGCCTTGAATCCCACATCGCTCCGCAGATTCACGAACGGAGCGAGTCCTTGTCTCTTTTCATTGAAATACATAGTTCAAATTTTAAATGAATATTTGAACCGCAATAATATGCACTAAAAACGTAAATAATGAAAAGAAACATATGCGGATAATAAAAAACAGAAATATTTTCGGATGATACCCCCTAAATATGCGTTAAAGTAATCCTAAAAAAATGACCTGGTTATCTTTTAAGGATCATTTGTGCCTTTGCTGCTTAGCACACAGACAAGTCTGGATAGCCGGCTGTTCTCATCGGCTACTTCCGGCTTATGGTAGTCAGGCAGTAAGGGCCGGCATAAATGACGGTACCCTCGCTGAAAAGTTTCTGCAGTTCGGGTGTTGTTTCCATTCTTGACGTTCGGGTGATGATCGTTAAAGGTCTGCCGGAACCCACATTCTTTCCGGTCAGCTCAATGTGGGCTTTGACCGCCTCGGACAGTTTTGCGGGATCGTCTCCGAAGTCGGTGATCTGGCGGCCAGTGTAGACATCGATGTTCTCGGGGCGGTGAAGGAATATGGTGGCGACATCGGTGCCTTCCGGAACTCTCGAGCAGATTGAGCCGTAGCCTATGTACGGGTTCAGGTAGCGGAGTACAGCCGAGGCGGAGAAGGCCGCCAGGAACAGTCCGGCGCTGAGAAGAAGGGCAGGAATATTCACACTTTTCCTCTTTATCAGGAACCATGTCCCCATGGCGTTGGCCAGGGTCAGGAGGATGACGGCGTTGACAACCGGAGCCTCGCGGGCGAAGGAATACTCATCCAGAAGGCTGGCTGCCGCGGGTATGGTGACAGAGCCGCTTAGGAACAGGAGGGTGGCTATGCCGGCGCAGAGCGGCAGGATCTGGAATATTCCTACAGACCAGCGCATCCATCCGCGTTCTCCGATGCGGTCAAGAACGGTCGGGAACAGATAGACGCAGAACGGGAGGATCGGCACGAGGTAGATCGGAAGCTTTGAACTGAATGATGACAGCATCGCGATTGTTGAGATGATCGTGCAGAGGAACAGAATTTCAAGATCGGAGGACTTTTCAGCACCGGCCTTCCTTACCGGAAGAAGCGAGGCCATGAATGAGCCGATCAGCAGCAGGGTGTAGGGAGCCAGACACCATAGGAGGGTCACCAGATAGAACCAGAATGGTCTCGCATGGGTGAAGGCGTTGACGGCGCGGCCTACTGTCTGCTTGAAAAGAAGGTTGTTGATGTACTCCGGGCCTCCTTCCAGCCAGACACAGGTGAGCCAGACGGCGGAGAGGGCGGCGATGATGCTCCAGGTCTTGAGACCCAGGTACTTGCGGAATCCTTTCCAATCCCGCTTGACCGCAAGGAACACCGCGATCGCCAGCGGCGGCATCAGTAGGCCTACGGGTCCCTTGGTGAAAAGGGCAAGGAAGATCCATAGCGGTAGCGTCAGCGAGTCCTGGCGCCGGGAGCCTTCGCCGGTGTACATCCTGTAGAATGTCCGGAGAGCCAGGACGATGAACAGGCACATCAGCATGTCCATCCTCAGCACGACCATCGTCCCGAGGAACATCACGCAGGTCAGCGTCATTCCGGCCACGGACATCCTGTTCATCGCGGACTTGCCTTTCATCACCCACCTGTCCATTATCCCGACAATGGCGAATGCCGGAATCAGAGAGAACATCGAGAGCGCGAGGCAACTGTGATGTCCGAACAACAGCCTGCACAGCATCACTATCCAGAAATAAAGCGGTGGCTTGTCGGCGTAGGGAATGCCGTGGTTGTAGAATGCGAACAGGTGGCCGTTGGCGATAGCCTCGTCAGCGATGCTCAGGTAGCGCAGCTCGTTGGAGGGCGTGAAATCCCGCATCGCCATCATGGGAAGAAGGCAGACGGCGCAGAAGACAAAGACCGTCATCATGGGATGGCGGGTGAATATGTTCCCTTTGCGGCACCGCAGTGGCGACGCTCCCGCAGGCCCGGCAACCTGTGAAGAAGGAGCCGGGGCTGGAAAAACCTGTGAACTCTTATTCCGCATCTGACGATTGGGTTTTGCCTGATCCAAGGATCAGATTTCTGATGTAGGTGACAATGCCGAACGCCTGGCCGATGATCAGCACCGCGTCCAGACGGATTATTCCGTAGGTGATGATCATTCCGGAACCTGCCAGGCTGATGATCCAGAAGCCTCGCGGCAGCACGGACACGTGCCTGCGGTGCGAGAAGATAAACTGGTAGACAAACCGCAGCGTGAACATCACTTGTCCGGCGGAGCCGAACACAACCAGCCATACGGGGATGTCGCGGTTGTTGAAGAAGCTTTCTGAATATTCATGAGCGTCATTCAGCAGGAATACTGTCGCCACCAGGGGGAGGATGAACAGGAAGACTCTGGCCAGGGACTTGATCTTTGTCCAGATGCTGTTGGCGTTCAGATTCCACAGGTAGATGTAGTAGGAGATGAACTGGCCGAGTATGATAGAGAAGTCGTTCCTAATCACACCATAGATGAACATCAGACATGCCCCGATCACGCTGAAGATCCAGTAGGACACCGGCGAGACTGACTTGTGTGCGGCCTCGGACTTCAGCCACTGGAGCATGGTCCTCAGTCCGAAGAACAGCTGCGCCGAGAAACCTATGGTCAGGATCAGCCAAACGGGAATGTTCTGGAACATATTCATGGAAGACAATTATTTGACGGGGTGGCCTTGCTCCTGGAGATCGCTTTTCCCGACTGAGTAGTTGATGTACCTTGGTCTCATCCAGCGGTAGGCGAAACAGTCCGCCAAAGGCCCCCAGAACCTGTTCCGTAGATTGAATTTGGACTTCCCGGCGGAGCGCGGAAAATGCCTTACGGCGACCTCGCCGAAAGAACCTCCATCCTGCAGCAGAATGAGGGCCGGCAGGAAACGGTGCATCCCCTTGAACATCGGAATCCGTCTGGCGGCCTTCGTGCGGATGATCTTAAGCGGGCAGCCCGTGTCCCTGGCTCCGTCGTGGGTCATCATATTCCTGAACCTGTTGGCGATTCTGGACTGCATCCTCTTGAACGCCGTGTCCTTGCGGTCAGCCCTGTATCCTGTCATCAGGGTGTGAACCTTCATTCCGTCGATCAGAAGGTTGAAATCCTGCGGGGAGGTCTGGAGGTCAGCGTCCATGTAGCCGACATATTCAGAGAAGGTGTGGTCGAATCCGGCCTTGATGGCGGCGCTCAGTCCGGCGTTCCTTGAGAAGCTGATGTAGAAGAAGTCCCTTTGCCTTTGGCAGGTCTCCTGGATCAGCCTGAGGCTCCCGTCGGAGGAACCGTCGTCCACGAAGAGGACGCAGGTCTTGACCTTGCTGACCGGAATAAACTCTGCCAGGGCCTTTTCGAGGTTGCGGATGTTGTCCTCCTCGTTGAACACCGGCACCACGATGGTGAGGGAATATTCAGAAGTGCTGTTCATGTCTTAATTTGATTTTCTGTAGCTTAGTATCGCCCAAACCCCGAAAGCGGCGGCGAATCCGCAAAGGGCCAGAAATTGTGGGATCATGTCGGCGAACCGGCTGCCCTTGAGGTAGACAAGCCGCATCACCTCGATGAAATATTTAAGGGGATTGAATAGGGTGACCGCCTGCGCCCAGTCCGGCATGCTGCTGACCGGGGTGAACATCCCGCCCATCAGGAAGAAGATCATGATGAAGAAGAAGTTGACGAACATCGCCTGCTGCATGGTCGAGGCGTAGTTGGAGATGACCAGTCCCAGCCCCGACACGACGAGGAGGTAGACGGCGGTGAAAAGCATCAGGGTCCAGAGGCTCCCGGCCGGCGCGATGCCATAGACGAGCCAGCCCAGCGCGAGACATATCCCCATGATGACCACGCCGATGATCCAGAGCGGAATCAGCTTGGCCAGAATGAAATGGAACTTGCCTACAGGTGTCACGTTGATCTGTTCGATGGTTCCGCTTTCCTTCTCGCCGACGATGCTAAGGGCTGGGAAGAAGCCGCATATGATCGTCAGGACCATCACGATGAGGGCCGGTACCATGAACACCTTGTAGTCAAGCGTCGGATTGAACTTGTAGAGCGGGCTGACCGAGAAGGAAGGAACGTCCCTGCCAGCGGAAACGACCGTCATCTTCTCTGAATATTCCCGCAGAGATGTTGATTCCGAGAGCATTGACATCAGGTAGGAGCTGCCGAGCGTGCCTTTCGTGCCGTTCACGGCGTTGGTCGCGATCTGTACGGGGCCGGGCTGTCCGGCCACAAGGTCATTCTCAAAGTCCGGCGGGATCACGAAGACCATGTCGGCCTGGCCCTAGTCCACTTTACGTAGCGCGTCCGGGTAGGATTCCGACATGCCCGTGACGTTGAAGTAGGCCGAGCCTCCGATCTCGTCCACTATCCTTGATGACAGCGGGCTGCGGTCATTGTCCACCACCTCCACCCGTACGTTCCTGATCTCCTGGTTGGCGGCCCAAGGGAAGACCAGCATCGCCATCAGCGGCAACGCCACCAGCATCCCCGGGACAATCTTGTTCCGGGCCAGGAGCTTGAACTCTTTTTTTATGAGGTACGACAACATGATCTTAAGTCAGCCTTGTCTTGAAGTTCTTGATAATCAAAACGATGAGTATGATGGTAATGAGGGTCAGGGCACCGGTTTCCACGAGGGTGTGGCCAAGCGGCGTGCCTTGGATCATTATCATCTTGATGGACTGGATGTACCAGCGTGCCGGGACGGCCGTCGAGATCCACTGGAGGACGCGCGGCATGCTTTCGATAGGGAATATGAGTCCGGACAGGAGCATGGTCGGCATCATCAGTCCGACTCCGGAGGCGATCATCGCCGCCATCTGCGTCTCCACCAGCGTGGAGATGAGAAGGCCGAGGCACAGGGTGCAGATCAGGAACAGCACAGAGACAAAAGCCAGCGAGAAGACGCTTCCCGCGATCGGCACACCCATCACGAACACGGCGCAGACGAGGATCAGGATCAGATCGAAGACGGACAGCACCAGATAGGGAATAGCCTTGGCGGTGATGATCATGAAGGGGCTGACCGGCGAGGTGAGCAATACCTCCATCGATCCGCTTTCCTTCTCCCTCACGATGGCCACAGCCGTCATCATGGCGCAGATCAGCATGAGGATCAGACCCATGACTCCAGGCACGAAATTGTAGGAGCTCTTCCCCTGCGGATTGTAGAGCATTCTGATGGCAGGGGTGATGCCCGCCGCCGTCCCGCTTCCTCCGGCGATTTCCTCCCGGCAGGAGGCCAGGATGTTGCCGGCGTAGGCGGTGATCATCGAGGCCTGGTTCGGGTCGGTGCCGTCGGCGATCAACTGGATGCCGGCCTCGCCGTTGAGGATGTCGTTGGAGAAATTGTCGCTGAACACGATCACGAGGCTGGTGTAGCCCTCACGAAAGATGTCGTTGATCCTGTCGATGTCAGTAATCCGTTCAGTGACATTGAAATAGTCGCTGGCATCGATCCTTTCGACTATGCGGGACGTGAGCTCGTCGCAGACCGGATCGAACACGGCGACCGAGGCGTCGCGTACCTCGGTGTTGATGGCGAAACCGAACAGCAGGAGATGCGCGATCGGCATCCCGACAATGATCAGGAGGGTCCACTTGTCCCTGAGAATATGTCGGAACTCCTTTTGTATGAATGCTATCAGTGTCTTCATCCGGCTGTTTTTCCGTCCTTTTGCTCTTCCCGCAAGGCGCCGGAACACCTTTTAATGGATCTTCATTCAGAATTTGATATCTCCGTACATTCCAAGTTTAATCAGTCCGTCGTTTTCCACGGCAATCTTCACGGCATAGACAAGGTTTGCTCTCTCGTCCCGTGTCTGGATGGTCTTGGGAGTGAACTCAGCCTTGTCGGAGATCCAGATGAGCGTGCCGGCATATTCCTTCCTCCCGGAGCTGCCTTGGTCGGCGAAGACCCTGACCTGCTGCCCGAGCTTGAGGGTGGTCAACTGGTCGGCGGTGATGTAGGCTCGGAGGCGGATGTTGTCGATGTCGGCGACCTTGAACAGGGCGCGGCCCAAGGCTGCGAATTCTCCAGCCTCTGAATATTTCGCCAGCACGGTTCCGGCCACAGGACTGGTGATGACGCACTTGCGTATCCTGTCCCGGATCTGCTCGATCTGGGCCTCAAGCGCGTCGGCTTGTCCGGAGACGTTGCGGTTGGAACTGTTCAGGCTCTCCTCCTGGGCGGCCAGCTGGCGTTCAAGGGTCTCGATCTGCGCCTGGATGTCCTCGACTTGCTTGCGGTTAGAGGCTCCGGCCTTCTCCAGTTTCGTGAATCTGTCCAGTTCCTGCCGCTGTTTGCCGATCTGGCTTTCCAGCGCGGCGATCTGTCTGGAGATGTCGAGCCATCCGCTTCCGACAGCCCGCCGGCTCGCCTCCAGCTGGACTTCACTAAGGTGCAGCTGCACCGTGTCGATGCAGCCGACAATCTGTCCGGCCTCAAGCCTGTCTCCTTCCTGGATGTCCAGGCTCAGGATCTTCCCGTTGCCTTCCGCCGAGACCGTCACCTCGGTGGATTCGAAAACCCCGGAAGCGTCGTAGGCCTTGTTCCCTTCCACGCAGGATGCGGCCAACAGCACCAGCAGGGGATAAGCGAATGATCTTTTCATATTGTCCGTCTCTATATATTCGTTGTTCTTTAGTCTCGTACCTTCCATCCTGGAGGGTCCTTAAGGTTAGGGATGAGCCTTTGGAAGGCTCTCTAAAGCAGTCTCCTCACAAGATTGAAGAACTTGTACGGCATGTAGCGGAACGGCGGATCCGGCCAGACCGGTGTCTTGACGACGGCCCGGTAGTGGGTGAACACGTCGAAACTGCGCTTGCCGTGGTAGCTGCCCATCCCGGAGTTGCCCACGCCGCCGAACGGCACTTTCTCGTTGGCGATGTGCATTATCGTGTCATTGACGCAGGCTCCGCCGGAGGACGTGTGCCGGAGGATGTTCTCCCCGTCGCCCCCGAAATAGTAAAGGGCCAGCGGCTTCTCCCTTGATGTCACGAACGAGATGACCTCGCCGGTGTCCTTGAACGTCCGGACAGGAAAGATCGGCCCGAAGATCTCCTCCCGCATGGCAGGGGAGTCCTCGCCGAGGCCGTCGATGACAGTAGGCTCGAAGTAGCGCTCCGACCTGTCAGTCCGGCCCCCGAAGACCACGTGTCCGTCTTTGAGGTAGCCTTCGAGCCTTTCGAAAGCCTTGTCGTTCACGATCCTGACAAAGTGCCGTGACTCCTTAGGATCCTCGCCCAGAAGCTCCTTGAACGCCGACTCCAGCTCTTTCAGGAACTCTTCCTTGATGTCCTCGTGGAGCATCAGGTAGTCAGGAGCGATGCAGGTCTGTCCCGCGTTGAGGCTCTTGCCCCAGGCTATGCGCTTGGCGGCGACCTTGATGTCAGCGTCCCTGTCCACGATGCAAGGACTCTTCCCGCCGAGCTCCAGCACGACCGGCGTGAGGTTCCTGGCGGCGGCTTCCATCACCTTCCGTCCGAGGCCTGGGCTTCCTGTGAAGAAGATCAGATCCCAGCGTTCCTCCAGCAGGGCCGAGTTGACATCCCTGTTTCCCTGGACCACAGCTACATAGTCATCACTGAAAGTGTCCTCGATCATCTGCTGCGTGACCCTGGAGACGTTCGGCACGTAAGGCGACGGCTTCAGAACGGCGGTGCAGCCTGAGGATATGGCTCCCGCGAGCGGCGTGAGAAGCAGCTGCACAGGGTAGTTCCACGGCGCGATGATGAGTGCGTTGCCAAGCGGCTCGCTGATGATCCTGCTGGACGAAGGAAACATCTTCAGCGGCGTGCCGACCCTCTGCGGCCTGCTCCATTTCCTGACCTTATGAATATGCCCGCGTATCTCTCCGAGCAGTATGCTGATCTCGGTGATGTAAGCCTCCTCGTACGACTTGTGAAGGTCAGCCCAAAGAGCCTCGCAAAGCGCCTTCTCCCACTTTAGCACCCCAGCCTCGAACGCCCGAAGCCTCTCAACACGCCCCCGCACGTCCAGCGTGGCTCCGCTCCTGAAGCAGCGCCTCTGCTTCCCGTGAATCTCCCTTATCCTTTCAACCGAAGTGTTTTCCATTTTTGAATATGTTGTATTAACTCTTTCCCGAAACCGTCATTGAACTCTCTAGGACTGTCCCCTGAACTCTATTTTATGAATATTGAACTCTATTTTATGAATATTCCGGATTCTATGAATACTCCCGTCTTCATCCTTCTTTGGAATATCCCCGCCTTCAACATTCACGGACATATTCCTGCATTCAGCCTTCGATGGCATATTCCTAAACTCCTTCGCCTCTTTTGGGCTGCCTTCGCTGTAGCCAGACAGCATTTGCCTCCTTCGGGCCTCCTTCGCTACCGCTGGAACGCCTTCGCCTCTTTTGGGCTGCCTTTGCTGCTGCCGGTATATTCCTTAATCTTCAAAGTTAATGAATTCCTTTAAAAATCTTTTAATATTCCAGGTCGGAGATTCATTAAATTTCCACTTTATGACTACATTTGCCGCATGAATGCGATGAACAAGGAAATGCTGAGGCTGGCGCTCCCCAGCATGCTCGCCAACCTGACCGTCCCGCTTGTGGGAATGGTAGACATTGCCGTGGCCGGTCATCTGAACGCCTCCGCCGCCGCCCTGATCGGAGGAGTCTCGATAGGTTCCCTGATGTTCGACCTCCTGTACTGGAATTTCGGCTTTCTTCGCGCTGGCACCGGCGGCATGACAGCCCAAGCCTACGGACGCTCCGACTGGAGAGACTGCGCCGACAACCTAAAGAGGGGAGTAGGCCTGGCCTTCTTGATAGCGTTAGCCATGATCATGGTACAGTGGCCCTTCCAGAAACTGATCTTCCTATTCGTAGGCTGCTCCGAAGAGGTCCGCACCCTTGCCCTTGACTATTTCTACATCCGTATCTGGGCAGCCCCCGCCACCCTGAGCCTCATGGCCTTCCGCGGATGGTTCATCGGCATGCAGGACACCTTCAGCTCCATGCTGGCGGACGTGATAGTCAACGGAGGCAACATCCTGTTCAGCATCCTGCTGACCTTCGGCCTCCCGTCACTGGGTTTCGAAGGCCTTGGCTACAAAGGAATTGCCCTGGGTACCGTTGTTGCCCAATATTCAGGACTCATCTTCGCCGCCTCCCGTGTCCTGGTGAAGTTCCGTAATGTCTTGGAAGGCTCCCCGCTCCTGTCCATCGCTCCCTTCCGTGGCAGCGAGGTACGCCGTTTCTTCTCGGTCAACCGCGACCTCTTCATCAGATCTGTCTGCCTGATAGTAGTCTACCTGGCCTTCACAGCCATCTCCTCCCGCCTGGGTGATGTCCTCCTTGCCGCCAGTTCGATAATGCTGAAGCTCCTCCTGACCTTCTCCTATTTTACCGACGGTTTCGCCTTCGCCGGCGAAGCCCTGACCGGCAGGTTCATAGGAATGCGCGCTCCGAAAATGGTCCGCCGCACAGTAAACTACACCTTCGCCTGGAGCATGGCCATAGGTACCCTTTTCGTGTTCATCTACGCCGCTTTGGGAGTTCCCATGATCCGCCTCCTGACCTCCGACCCAAGTGTGGTGGCCGCCGCCAGCATGTTCATGCCTTGGTTGGTCTTCTTTCCCCTGATCAGCTGCCCCGCCTTCACCTGGGACGGCATCTACACCGGAGCCACCGCCACCAAACCCATGCGTGATTCCAACATAGGCTGTGTGGCAGCCTTCTTCGCCGTCTGGCTCATAGGCTCCCTACTCATAGACAGCCCAGTTCCCGCCTCGGGAGTGGGTGCCTATGGTGCTGCGGGTGCTGCGGGTGCTTCTGGCGCCCTTGATGCCGCGCGAACCTTCTCGGGTGCAGGAGCCGCAGGTGCCGCGGATGCCTTTTCGGGTGCAGGCTCCCTTGATTCTTCGAGTCTTGGTGCCTTTGATGCTGCCTCCGTCGCCGGAGCCCACCTTTTATTCGCCGCCTACTACGCCCACCTCATCTACCGTTCCCTCTACCAGACATTCCACTACAAGAAATCCATCCTGAATCCATTATAGAACTCCTGATTATAGAATTCCTATTATTGAACTCCGTTGTAAAACTCGCTGCCTGTGAGCGCTGTCGTTGTCGTTAATGGGACTTGGGCTTGAAGTACTTGCCTACTACGGGGAGGGAGGAGAGGGGGAAGTCGCGCTTGATGATGACGGCGCAGAAGGTGAGGATCAGGGCGGTGTTGCAGACGATCGCCAGCCACTTTCCGAGGCGGACGTTGGCGTAGGTCATTACGGCGAACATTGCCAGGGCCAGGGCTACGTACAGGGCGATGTCTTTTAGAGGGTACTTGATGGGGTACTTCTTCTGGCCTACTATGTATGAGAGCAGCATGGCCACTCCGTAGGCGGCGAAACCGGCCCAGGCGCAGGCCATGTAACTGAACTTGGGGATGAACAGGATGTTCACTCCGAAGAGGACCAGGCAGCCTATGCCGGAGAAGAGGGCTCCCCAGAGAGTCTGGTCTGTCAGCTTGTACCAGAAGGAGAGATTGAAGTAGACACCCATCATGATCTCGGCGGCCATGACGATCGGGACTACCTTCAGGCCTTCCCAGTAGCTTGGTCCGATGATGTATTTAAGGATGTTCATGTAGCCGACCACGCAGAGGAAGGCCAGGAGCGTGAATATTATGAAGTACTTCATCGCTTTGGCATACATCTCCTTGCTGCCCTTCTCCGACGCGCTGCCGAACACGAAGGGTTCGTAGGCATAGCGGAAGGCTTGGGTGATCATCGCCATGATCATCGCGATCTTGACGCTCGCGCCGTAGATACCAAGAGGAACATCGGAACCTTCGCCGTAGATGAAAGGGAACACTATCTGGGAGCCGCTCTGGTTCAGGATGCCGGCTATTCCGAGCACAAGGATCGGCCAGCTGTAGGACATCATTCTCCTTAGGAGCCTTCCGTTGAAGCCGAACTTGAATCCTTGCAGTTCCCTCCAGAAGAAGAAGGTGATCACCGCGGTGCAGAAGAGGTTGATGTAGAACACGTAACCCACGTCCAGACCGTTGTCGTAGATGCCCAGAGGGTTGACTCCTGTCTTCGGGAGTATCACGAAGTAGACCAGGTTCAGGAATATGTTGAGTCCGATGAAGAGCAGTTTAAGGGCGGCGAATTTCAGCGGCTTTTTCTTGTAGCGGAGGTAGGAGAAGGGGATGCACTGGAAGGCGTCGATGGCCACGGTGGCGGCCATTGCCCAGACGTATGACGGGTGGGCGGCGTAGCCCAGGGCGGAGGAGACAGGGCCTATGAAGGCCACGATCAGTCCCACGAAGAGTAGGGAAGTGGCCAGAACCGAGGTCAGGATCGTGGAATATACCTTGTCAGGGTTCTCGCCTTCCTTGTTGGCGAACCGGAAGAAGGTCGTCTCCATCCCGTAGGTCAGGATCACCAGCAGCAGGGCGGTGTAGGCGTAGAGGTTGGTGACAACGCCGTAGCCGCCGCTCGATGAGGTGATCACGTGGGTGTAGAGTGGGACGAGAAGGTAGTTGAGGAACCTTCCTATGATGCTGCTTAGGCCGTAGATCGCGGTGTCCTTGGCCAATGTCTTCAGATTCGCCATTTTGTCTTTTCAATGAATATTCTTCTTCCGCCATCGGCGCTTAAGCTGCCCCTGAGAGCGGTCTGGCGCCGCGCTTGTGGTTCCGCCGTAGCAGCCGTTCGGCTGTCTTCAACCGGCGCTCCGAATGATCCGTCTAGCTGGATTATCTTATTCCGTATTTGCGGAGGATCTTCACGATTGGTTTGCGGATGGATTCTGCCCAGAGGGTGTAGCCATAGTCGGACGGATGGGTGCCGTCCACGGAAGTCTCGTGGTCGGGAGCGGTCGCGCATGTGGACTTGACATAGTAGACATCCGGGTAACGTTTCACCGCTATATTCATAAGACTGTCAACCAGTTCCATTCTGCGGGCCTCGCCCCGCTCGCTGGAGGTGCTGAAGTTGCGGCTCTCCCTGTAGATGGTCCGCTGGAAGATCAGCGGGATACCGGGATGTGCTGCCTGAACTTTCTCGATGAACGGGAATAGCCTCTTCTTGATCTGTTCCGGAGTCGGATTCGAGAAAGAGTCGAACACGAAGGCATCCACCTCGGCGGCGCAAAGCACGTCGGCGAAATAGGATTGCAGCTTGCAGTTGCCGCTGCATCCAAGGCTCAGGAACTGGAGGCCCGTCATCCTCGAAAGCTGCTCGGGATAGGCCATGCCGGCCCTTGAGGTGCTGATGCCGTGCGTGAAGCTCGAACCGAAGATTCCCACCCTGTGGCGGAACGGATTGGCGATAGGTTCGATCACGGAACCTTCATCGGTGCCGATCTTGACGGACTCCACCTCGCTGAGGATCGGCAGGTACATCAGACACTCGTGCATCGAACCGTCCATTTTGTTGATCAGGGTGACATCGTTCTCCGGATTCTGATCGTAGGACGCATTGGAGGCCGCCCAAAGCCACTTCCCGTCTTGACGGATGTAGAGGTCGTAGCCCCTGGCGGCAAGGCCGCCCGTGTTTGCCGGGAAGCCTCTGTCTAGGTACTTGGTCCTCACGGCAATAGTCTTCGAATCCGTCCTGAACGCCACCGCAAGGCCGGCGGACATCCTGACCTGCTTGTTCTCCGTGGTCGTGAACCCCTTGAACCTCACGGTGTCAACCCTGTGGTAAGGGTTAGGCGTGTCAGTCATCAGTTTTCCCACCATCGTCAGGCTCGAAGCCTCTGTGAAATTGTAGACCACCGGCTTTTTCTGCGCCGGTACCGCCACCGTCGCCATCAACAGCAGCAGGATAGTAAGAGCCTTTTTCATCTGTATTGTCTTTTTTTGTTATTCTTTAACTCAACTTTCGCAAGTAGGCAATCACCTGCTGTCAAATACAT
>UMBT01069358.1_pt1 | contig 13682 bp, 8 predicted proteins | sample 1964001 | NCBI WGS metagenome assembly UMBT01 (sample SAMEA4835945, study PRJEB28245) | human gut metagenome | biome: gut microbiome; material: fecal sample | place: Denmark | collected 2008
CCCGTGCCGCCATGGATAAGTTCAAGATGGAGGCTGCCAGCGAGGAGGATGTGTATCCACCTCAAAAAGCTCCCGCAGCACCGACAGTCTCTTCACGATCTCTATTCGCCTGCACTTGGCGTAGACTGTCTCCCGAGGCCTCCCCAATAAAGCGGTAGAAGATACGGATGCTCTGCCGGTACGGGGTACGCGGCCCAGCGACTTTCCTGCCCTCCGGCAGGATCTTTTCACCAATCTCAATACGCTCAACGAACGTGTGCAGTATATCTCTGTCCAGGGTTTCTACGCAGGTGTACCGTTTGGCAAGGTCGAAGAACAGCCCATAGGCACTGCGTATCTCCTTGGCCGTGGTCTCGCCCGCCACCAGCTTCTTGCGGCGCACGGTCAGCTCGTCGATCTCAATGCCGAACTTCTTGACCATCTCCTCGTGAATGTCGTCGCTAAGCATCCCGGCGATGTTGTCGCGGTAAGAGCGCTCGATCATCTTCTTGAGACGGGCGGTCTGCTTGTCGATATTCTCGATCTGCACGGCGGGTTCTTCGCCGCCCAAAGAGGCGTTGGCCTGTTCGACGGCGTTCTCCGTGATGGTACGAATCTCATCTTCACCAAAGGCCAGCAGCTTGTTGAGGTCACAGCGGACGACTTCCATCAGGTCATCGTAGCGAATACGCGCCCCACGCAGGCAACGGGTCTGTGCTCGGGAACTCAGGTTGTTGCACACCAAATACCAATATTTCGCCCGTTCGCCGTTGTAGACGGAGCCGCCAGAGCACATGGCCGCGCCGCAGCAGGCACAGTAGGCAATGCCGCCGAAGATGCTGTGACGGAAGGCTGGGTTTGCGCCGTTGGCCTTGGTGTTCTCCCCCATGAAATGGGCGGCCAGGTCGAACTGCTCCTGGGTCACCAGCGCCTGGTGGGTATCCTTGGTAAACACCCATTCCTCCTCTGGCACGATGACCTTTTTCTTGGACTTCACGCTGACCTTGCGGCTCTTACCCAGCAGGGTATGGCCCAGATAGACGCGGTTGCGCAGGATGCGCTTGACCGTGGTGTAGTTCCACTCATCGGAAGCCCGCTGGGCACCCCGCTCGGTAAAGTTGTCACGGCACTCCACGCGGTACTTCAGCGGCGGCATAATACATGCCTCGTTGAGCCGGATAGCAATGCTGCGGCAGGACTGACCAGAGGCGGCCAGGTCGAAAATCTTTTTCACCACTGGGGCGGTGTTTTCGTCCGGCACAAGCTGGTCGGTGGTACGCTCCGCCTTCCTGTAGCCGTAGGGCGGGCAGGCCACATACTTGCCGTTGTTGCGCTTGGTGTTCAGCGTCTGCTTGACCTTGCGGGACGTATCCCGCAGATAGACATCGTTCATGGCAAATTGAAACGGTGCCATCAGATTATCTTCCTGGGAGTCAAAGTTGCTGCCGGGTGCCAGATAGCGGATGCCGTGTTCCGGAAAATAGCGCTCAGCGTAATGGCTGGATTCTGTCATATCACGGCCCAGACGGGACAGGTCCTTGGTGATAACCATGTTGGCCTTGCCAGTTCTCAGGTGTTCCAGCATAGCCTGGAAGCCGGGCCGCTCAAAGTTCCCGCCGGAAAAGCCGTCGTCCACGAACTCCTCCACCAGGATGATGCCATGCCTTTCGCAGTACTCCCGGACAATAGTACGCTGGTTGGTAATGCTGGCGGATTCGCCATACTTCCGTTCTTCATCGGAAAGGCGGTAGTAGGCGTCTGCTAATTGAACGTGGTTCCTCATGTTTCCTCCTTCCCGGAACCACTCATTTACGGCTCCATTATACCATGCGGCTATCCTGCTGGTCAAAACTTGCGGCCTGTTTTCCGGTGAAAATGATTTCCTCTGTTACCACTTCCTGGATGGTTTTTGTGCCGGTGAATACGCGCTCCACGACATAGATTGCCGCGCCGATCTGCTGCTCATTCTTATCGTTCATGTGTCGCCACCTCCGCTACCATTATGAACAATTCCTTCCGACTTTAACCCAACAGCCGCCGAGCACACAGACAAAGCATTTTGTCTGCGTGCTTAGCATTCCACTTGCTCTAATCTCACCCAGGCAGGGATTGGTGACATTCTATTTCGCCCCATGCCAGCACAAATGTACCTGTTCATGTTGTGCAGTGCTACCACAGCAGCGCTATTTTCAATTTACATCATTTTGACGGATAGCAAGACTGACACACAACGTCTTGGTCACATCCCGCATTTTTTCTTCGGAAAGTTTGCCAATATAGTATCCTATACGGCGTTTGTCCAAGGTCCGCAATTGCTCCAGCATGACCACGGAAGGATATTTCATTCTACCGATCATACCAATGTAACTGTGTATAGGCAGCTTGGATTTTGCATGAACGCGGCTGGTAATTGGTGCAATAATAACCGTTCTCGCGAAATGATTTCCAACATTGTTTTGAAGGATTAATACGGGTCGTGTTCCCATCTGCTCCGATCCAACAACAGGGTCAAGGTCTGCGTAGTATATTTGGCCCCGTAGGTATATGTGGTTCATGTGTACTTCACCCCCATTCGGCACATCAACTTATGTAGAGACCGACAGCATATGCTGCCGGTCTTTATTCTGCGAATCGGTCCTTTTGTCCACGACACCCCGACCTATAGGAAATCATCAGACGGTTGGCGGCTTAATCCAACTCCACGGGAATCACACCCCTCCGAGGATCTCTCCGAGCTGTCTCCACTTGTTACGACGGATCACGTTCCAAATCCCGCTTCAACGCTCAACATTATGGCCAGACAGGCGTATCATTGTGCCCATAGCCGGTCATGGCGATGCACAGATCCGCTGTGCACTTGCAGCTGACAAAAATCGCTGGTCCGTTTTCCTTGGATGTCACGGCGTATCAGCTGCATCGCTCCCGCTTCTCGCGGAGGCTATGGGAATGTATCTGATGAATGATATGAACATGTCAAGGTACCAGCTTGAAGCAAAAGTGAGGCAGCAAGCGAAGGGGATTTGGGCCCCTCTACTTACTACCTCACTTACACGCAATATTGTAACCCTTAAAATTAAATTTAGCAGTTACTTTTTATGCTTGCAATACATTTCGTTGGAGCCCCCGCTTCCATCTCTGAAAGCAGGGGACTTGCAAAGTCACATAACAGAACAATAAGATTATGGAAGCAGCCCCAACTGCAAAAGCTTTTCTGCCTTCCATGCAGCAAGACTGTTTTTGCGGTATAAGCTTTGTTGCCTCTGCACCCAGCGTCTGAGTCTGGGATTCTGCTCAAAATCAGCAGGAACGTCAAAATTATGATTCTGGTTCCCGTAGTCAACCAGCGATTGGAACATCTCAAGCCATTTGGTATCATTGTTTGGAATCCATAGCATCCCAAGGGAGTCTAACTGATGGATTTGGTTCTCCGTAAGATGCTTTCCTTCCCTTTTCCCATGATATATTTGTCGCTGCTCAGAAAGCCACCGTCCCAACCATACTCCATTTTCTTCATAAGTCGATGGAATGGATATGTTGCCGTGCGTTTTGTAGTAGGATTCCAGCATAGCGTATTTTGTATTCCACGAATCTGGTCGTTCCCATACCATTCCCACTGACTCCATTTTCTTTTTGTGCTGCTCTGGCATGCTTCCCCGCCGATATCGTTCGCGCTGGTTTGCGACCCATTCGCCCAACCGGAACCCATCCGGTGAGCAGCAGGATCTTGTGACATTCAGATCTCCATTTGCACGGAAGTATTCTTGTGCGTGGACCATCCCGTTGGCGAAGCTCCTGTCCAGCTTCCCGGTCCAGTTCATGCCGATGGCGTCAAGCGTCGCGATTTGCCTTTCCGTCAAGGGCTTGCCCTTTCCCGGCTTTTTCCGGTTATAGCGCACAGACTGTAACCATACGCCCAGCTTCAGACCGTCCGGCGAAATATACGCCGCAGGGACCTCCAAGTCCCCATGCTTTCTATAATAATCCTGTGCAGCCTGAAAGTTCATTTCCCACTGGCTGTCTACCTTGCTCCAGATAAAGCCCAGTTCATCCAGCTGCCGGATGCGTTCTTCCGTCAAATACGACAAACGCAAGCCGGACGCCCGATAACCCCGCAGGTTATATACCCAATTCCCCAGGGCGATTCCCTGTGGATCCACATAGTCTTTCTTGATATCCACATCACCGTAAGCACCCTTGTATGCTTTCAGTGCAGCGAAATATTTTTCCCATCTCTGCTGCTGGACGTCCCATACCATCCCGATGCCATCCAGCCGGCGGACCTGTTCCTCTGTCAGCGTACCCGGAACGGACCCGCTGTGCACACGGCGCTGGGTTTGCAGCCAGGCCCCCAGAGAATACCCCTCCGGCGTCTTATACTGCTTCGGCACATTCAGGTGTCCGTGCTCCCGGTAAAATGCCGCCGCACACACAAACATATGCTCCCACGGAACGGACAGAGAATCCTCCAGCCTGGCAAATAACTGCCGACACTCCCGTACCTCGTCGATGATCTCAAATCGCTCCTGGACAATGTCGCCGCCGCCCAAATACCGATAGTAGGTGATAGCCGCCTGCATCTCCTCCTGGATGGTTCCGATACTGTATAGATTCTCCACATTGTTGACAACGTCCAGTATCAGCGGAGTTCTGGCTGAGCCGCAGGACAGGGCCCGGCCTATCTGCTGCTTGTAGACGGTGGGTGAAACTGTGGGACGAAACAGAATGACCCCGGAAACATCCGGCGTGTGGATGCCTTCGTTCAGCATGTCAATACAAAACAGCAGCTTCAAATGCGCACTGCCGTCCGCCTTGAAAGCAGCAAAGGCCTGGCTGGTTTCCGGGTCCTCCGAATAGGCCCGGTAAACATGGGGCTCCGGGTCCACTCCGCCGAACCACTGGGACGCATGACAGAGCAGCTCATCCATATGCTCCTTATTGGCGCAGAACACCAGATATTTTCCGGATCGATCCGTCATATGCTTCCGGAACATGACGTCCAGCCCATCCGCCATTTCCAGCTTCCGGCGCAGAGCGTCCAGGTATACCTGGGCCGCATCCCGCGTAGGCCTTGACTTGGCCCGGTGAATGCGGCGCTGATACTTTTCAAGCTCCTTCTGATAGCTGTAGAGCCCCACCACATACTTGGGTGCAGGCAATATGCCGCGGACGATCACCTCGCCCAAGGTCATCTCGCTGGCCACGTTCCCGTCAAACAGCTCATCTGCCATATTCCGCTGGCCGTCCAGGTACCGCACGCTGGTGGCGGACAGGCCCAGCAGCTTCGCATCCGGATACATGTGCAGGAGCCTGTCCACGCCCTGTCCCCACATTTCCGCGCCGCAGCGATGAAACTCGTCCAGGATGATGTAGTCCGGACAAATTTCAGACATTTCCTCCGGCTCCATGGACATGAGCTTTGCATAGGTGAAGAAGTGAATATTCTCCGGCTGCTCTCCTCCGGTGACGGCAGTCAGATTCTCCAGCTGCGTCCTGAAAATATAAGCGCTGGGAGACAGCCAGCAAACCGTTTTGTCCGGATAGTCCGCGCAGAGCTGAAAGGCGATAAAGGATTTTCCGGTGCCGGTGGGATGCACGATCGCAGCCTTTCCCTCATCCTCCAGCATACGGCTTGCCGCGTGGTATGCAGCCTTGTTGTGGGGAAATAGATCCAAGTTCACGCAGTCTGTCCTCCCTTGACGCTTTGATAATACAAGCAGAGTTTACATCATTCCGGCGCAAATTGCAACGTTAACCCGGCAGTTCCCATTCAAAGCATAAGAATTGATAAAAACAGCGAAGGCAGGTTGACACCTGGCATTGGTCTGCGGCACACCAGTTATTTCAAACGGACATTTTTCTTAGTCAAAAGGTTCAATTTCAATGCGGTATATTGACAATTGCTCCAAATTTTGCAAAATATGTCGAATTTTGTTGCAAAATAGAAAGTGGGACAGTTCTATAAGTAGACGCACAAACTAGCGTCTGAATACAAAGAGAAAGAGAGAAAAACGAATGAAACTGTGGAAACGCATATTGTCCTGTTTCCTGGCGCTCCTTCTGACCGTATACCTGCTCCCTGTGCAGGTCATGGCTGAAGAGTTGGGGGACCTGTGGCCGCTGACAACGGAAAACATCGCAGAGACACCTCCCGATGTAATAGGAGAAGTCCTGGAGCGACGGGGCGAAAACCAGAAAGAATTTCTGCTGGCCAACGGCGTGCGGCAGGTAGTTATCTATCCTGCAGCCGTTCATTATCAAAAAGATGGCCAGTGGAAGGATATCGATAATCGCCTTCTGCCTGCGACTACCCGGGACGGCGAGACGGTTTATCAGAATGTCGCCGGTATGTGGGATGTCTCGGTACCCGCCGAACTGAACACCGCCAGAGGGATCACTGTCAGCCGGAATGGATATAGTCTATCCTTTTATCTGACAGGTCAGTTGTTTGAAGACGGGGGCGCTATCTCGGAAAGCGGCAGCGCCTCCATGGGGGAGGAACTGCCCGGTGAGGATATGATCTGCGTTCCCGCAGGCGAAAGTACTGCGGCAATCAGCAGTACCACTTCCACTTTGGCAGACGATGACCAGCTTCAGCCAGAGGCTGCGCTGAAGAATCAGCGCAGTAAGGCCCTGTATCAGAATGTTTATCACGACACAGATGTGACCTATGACTTGGACTCCAATCGGTTGAAGGAGTCCCTGATTCTGCGCAGCTACCCGAAGGAAATGCTGGGCTACCGCTATCGCCTGGAAACGGACAGCCTGCGGCTGGAGCTGCAGGAGGACAACCGTATTTTGGCCTATGCCAAAGACGCCGGTCCCCAAGATGAACCGGTATTCTATATGCCGGCTCCGTATCTGCTGGATGCAGAAAACGCATACTCCAATGATATCAAAGTGACTTTGGAGGAAAACGACAAGGGCTATGAGTTGCGGTACCATCTGCCCCAGGATTGGATGGCAGACGCTGCGTATCCCGTGGTAATGGACCCCGTGGTCCAGCCGGTATCCAACACGTTCACCATCCGGGATAAGACCGTGACCCAGCGCAATCCGCCGGCCTATGATGCCATTTCTCTGGATGCAGGATATTCCACCAACCGCGGGCGGGAGCGGATTTATATTCGTTTTAAGAATATCCCCTCTTTGTCCTCAGCGGATGTGGTCGTAGGCGCAAAGGTTTTACTTTACAAATATAGCGGCTCCGGTAGTATCTCGGGCAATTATATGACGGCGCATCAGGTCAAAAGCATGTGGGACTCTGAGACAATTACCTGGGCTAACCGGGCAGACTATGTCCACACCTCAGAAGATTATCAATTCGTTGCCGGACAAACCTGGCATAGCTGGGATATTACGAACATTGCCCAAAAATGGTATGAGCCCTCCGGAAATACTGGTGTCATGCTTCGCATGTCGGAAGCCGTAGAGGGTGGGACGACAACAAAAACAGCGTCTTTCTATTCCTCTGACTACAGCAACACGCAGCAATGCCCCATGCTGGTCATCTCCTACATCAACAACTGCGGACTGGAAAGCACCTGGGACTATACCTCTTCCAGTGCCGGACGGGCCGGTACCGGCTATGTCAATGACTACACCGGAAACCTGGTGTGGGTCCACACAGGACTGGGCTTTTCCGGCAACCGGATGCCCGTCAGCATCAACGCTGTCTATAACGCAAACGACAAGGGCAACAAGGCCTACGGTCTTGGCTACGGCTGGCGTACCAATTACAACCAGCGCGTTGAGCAGATCACTTTAGGCGGCACTACCTACTACCGGTGGGAGGATGAGGACGGCACCCGCCACTATTTTATGAAAAAGTCTGCCGGGCTGTATGTGGATGAACTGGAGCCTACACGTCAACTGACGGATACCGGCAGCGGAACGAAAAAATTCTGTATCACAGAAAAGAGCGGCAGCAAACGCTATTTCGATGCCAGTGGACGGCTGGCTGGACTCTCCAATAACCAGGCCACAGCCAGCAGTGTCTCCATTTACTACGCATCGCAGGATCACATCTCGGTCATCTCGGACGGCGTTGGCCGCAAATACCGATTCAGCTATGACAGCAGCGGCAACCTGACCAAGATCAGCTTTACAGGTACCGGCACAACAGAGTTGTCCGCTATGACCTACCAGGTCAGCGGCGATAATCTGAGGACCATCGGATATCCAGACGGGAAAAATGCGACATTTTCCTATGGTGCAGAACATCTGCTGACCGGTGCGCAGGATGCTGACGGCTATAAGCTGGCGTATACCTATAACACGACCACGAACGGACAGCCTAACCGGATCGCGACCATCAAGGAATACGATGGCAGCACCGCAGGCGGAACACTGTCTCTGGAATACGCACATAACCAGACCACATTTACCGATCACAACGGCAACAAGGAGATCATGCAGTTCAACCGCTACGGCAGTACCCTGTCGGTGCAGGATGGACTGGGCCGTGCGCAGTTCTCCCAATATGCCAACAGCACGGACCTGGCCAAGGCCAGTCAGCTGACGCTGTCGTCCAAGCTGCAGAATACCGTCATCAATCTGCTGGAAAGCGGCAGCCTCGAGAGCAAGACCGGATGGACGGTATCCGGCACCGGTACCGGCAGCTGGAGCTACAGCCAGGCCCAGGCCTATTATGGCCGCACCTCCCTGTCCATTCAGAACAACACCCTCAAGCCGGTCAGCAGCGCTGTGCGGGCCCTTGAGCCCGGGAAGACATATACCTTCTCCGCCTATGTCAGAGCCGGAGCCAGCGGAGCCCGCATTGGATTGCTGAAGCCCGGCAGCACGGAGCCCCTGGTCGTCAGCACCGCCGCACCGGCCAATAACACCTGGACCCGGCTGCAGGTGACGTATACGCTGCCATCTGGAAGCGCCTATGCCTCGGTTCTCCCCTTCCTGCAGAACACCTCCGGTACGGCCGCCTATTTTGACGCCTTGCAGCTGGAACAGACCGCCTCGCCCAGCCGGTATAACCTGGTGGAAAACAGCGACTTTTCCTTTAATTCCGCCTGGACTCCCAACTCCAGCTGCGCCAGTACGGACCAGATCATCACCTATACCAGCTCTCCCACGGAGAACTCGGACAAGCGGGTCATGCGCATCACCGGCGACCCCAACAAGCACAAGTATGGCAATCAAATTCTGAGCGGCCTTGGCGGGGCCGCAGGCGATGTTTACACGGTGTCAGGCTGGGCAAAGGGTGACTGCGTGTATACGGACGACAGCAATCGCCGGATGTATGCCCTGATGGTGCGATTCTATTACACAGATGGCACCACAAGCGATAACTTTATCAAGTTCAATCCGGATACGGACAGCCAGAGCAGTTGGCAGTTTGTTTCCGGCGTGGTCAAGGCAGCCAAGCCCTACTCCCAAATGGGCATCTACACGGCCTATGTCCAAACACTGAACACCGTCTATTTCGACAATGTGCAGCTGTTCAAAGAGGAGTTTGGACATAGCTATGACTACGACTCCAACGGCAATCTCATCAGCGTGGTAGACCTGCAAAAGAACAAAACCAAATATGATTACGATTCCAACAACAATTTGGTAAAAATGACCTTGCCAAGTGGGGCCAGTCAGTCGTATACTTATGATAGTTACCACAACGTGACCAAAGCGGTAAGCCCGGAGGGCGTTACCTCCCGGTTCACCTATGATACCTATGGCAACATCAAGACCGTAAAGCTGGGCAGCGGCAGCCAGACCATTTCCGCCAGCGCGGTATATACGGCTAACGGGGACCAGATCTCCAGCGTTACGGACGCCCTGGGCCAGACCACCACCTATGGCTACGACACCCAGACAGGCGTTCTGAACTGGACCCAGGCTCCCGGCGAAACGGCCAGCACCCGCACCAACTACACCCACGACCAGCTGTACCGCACCACCAAGGTCCAGCAGAGCACTGCCGCGGTGGACTATACCTACAGCAAGGATCTGCTGTCCGCCATTTCCACCGCCTCCGGCACGGATTACAGCTTCACCTACGGGGTGTTCGACCTGACCACGGCGGTGAAGGCCGGAAGCCGCACCCTGATCTCCCACAGCTATACCAACGATCAGAACCGGCGGCTGAGCCGGTCCGTCTACGGCAACGGCGACGCGGTGTCCTACAGCTACGACAGCTTTGGCCGCACCACCGCAGTGACCTACGGCGACACCGGCAGCACCGTGTCTTACGCCTACGACGCCAACAGCAACCTGGGCCAGCTGACGGACGGCATTTCCGGCCGGGTCAACCGCTACAGCTACGATTTCCTGGACCGGCTCATGCGGTATGAGGAGTCCGGCGACGGCTACAGCAACATTGTCCAGTGGGGCTACGACGACGAGAACAACCTGTCCTCCCAGACACAGACCCTCAACGGCACCACCTACACCAGCACCTACGCCTATGACAAGGATAACCGGCTGACCAAGGCGACGGAGGGCGCCATCTCCGCCAACTACACCTATGACAGCTTCAGCCGCATGACGGGCCTGACCTCCAAAAACGGCAGCACCTCCGTGGTCAGCACCGCCGTCACCTATGTGGACCCCAGCTCGTCGGCCACCTCTACCCAGGTGAAAACCTGGAACAACGGCAAGGCTGCGTACACGTACACCTATGACAACAAGGGGAATATTACCTCCATAAGCGATGGAAGCAAGACGGTCACCTATGCCTATGATGCATTTGGCAGACTTGTGGATGTATACGACCCCGTGGCCAAGCAGCACTGCGTTTATACCTATGACGATGGAGGCAATCTTCTTCAGCAAGTAATCTACAAGCCCAAGCAGAGTTCGGGTGGCGGTGGCGGCGATATTGTCATACCGGTCGATCCGCCGGTTGAACCTCCAATAGAAGTCATAGTTGCGGCAGCCCCGGATGATTATGGTTATTACCTGTCCGCAACGGTGAACTATACTTACGGCGACGCCAATTGGCCGGACCTGCTGACGGCGTTCAATGGGAAGTCCATCACCTACGACGCCATAGGCAATCCCCTGTCCGACGGCACATGGACCTACGCCTGGCAGCACGGCCGCCAGCTGGCGTCTATGAGCAAGAGCGGCAGCAGCATCACCTACGGCTACAATGCCGATGGCAAGCGCATTTCCAAGACAGTCAACGGCACGACGTACAACTTCTCTTACTTGGGCGATCAGCTGACGGAGATGACCTGGGGCAGCAACAAGTTGCACTTTACCTACGACTCCACTGGCCCGGCGTCTGTGACGTACAACGGCAACAGGTATTTCTACCTGAAAAATGCCCAAGGCGATGTCACCGGTCTTGTCAATGCCAGCGGCACTCAGGTGGTGTCCTACACCTACGATCCCTGGGGCGTGCCCATGTCCACCGACGGCACCATGGCTTCCACCCTCGGCGCCGCGAATCCCCTGCGCTATCGCGGGTACGTCTACGACACCGAGACGGGCCTGTACTACCTCAGCAGCCGGTACTATAACCCGGTCTGGGGAAGGTTTATCAATGCGGATACCGCTGATGTCCTTGGGGCTTCCCCTGGCAAAGCCAACTGGGATAAGAATCTCTTTGCCTACTGCGACAATAACCCAGCCAACAGAAAAGATGATGGCGGGGACCTGTGGGAAGAAATCACCACTTTGGGAGATTCTATTTTTCGTAGCGCACTCATTTTTGGCGGTCTTGCAATCGGTGCTGCAGTGTTATCAGCTTTTGCAGTTGGGACCGGTGGTGCTGGTGCGATTGCTATTGCTGCAGCGATGGGCACCATTGCTGAAATGTCTATGTACACAGCTGCCTTTGGTGCACTTATTGGCACAATGACCGTAGCAATTGGCGAAATTGGAATGTCCCTTGAACGTGCAAAAACTGAAAATCCCGATCCATATCGTAGGCCAGGCCAAAAGAAGCAGGGGCGGGAACGCAAGGAAAAAAAGAAACAAAACGGATGGGAAAACCGTTCTAATAAGCCAGCACGACCATTACCAAAACATACACCAGGGAGAACCCATCGAAAATACGGAAATAAGAGGGAAATAAGATGAATATATGGCTATCTGAGGAATGGAGATCGAATACGGCGTTGGTTGATTTTCATAAAGAAGGCTTGAGGTGCTATTTTGATTCCCGCTGCTCTTTCGAAGTAAAAAAATCCTGCAAAAGATTCTCAAGGTGGCTTCGGAACAATTTCCATTTTCCAGTTAAAGTTTTGATATCATTTATGGCGTATGATAGTATTGAAGCAACAGACGGAGATTATGTATCAGCGCTTTTTGTAGAACCATTTATGGGGCCTGAGTATCCTCATATCTACATTGCGGTTGGCGACTATGATGTGCAAAAAAAAGAAGCTGGTCAAGATAATGCTTTAGGTGGCATTTTGCGATCTGTAGCACATGAATTAACGCACTATTATCAATGGCTTAACGGGATAAAATTGACCGAGACGGGCTACGAACTTCAGGCTCGCTACTATGCAGATGTCATAGTAGGCTGGTATTCAACAAGTTATGAACATCCGTGAATTCTTTTTAAATATCTGATCTATGCGGCCGTCAGCTGGCGTCTATGAGCGCATCCGGCAGCAGCATCACCTACGGCTACAATGCCGACGGCAAGCGCACTTCCAAGACAGTCAACGGTACAACGTACAGACAGCTTCAGCCGCATGACGGGGCTGACCGCCAAAAACGGAGTCCCTCTTACCACAAAAATGCCTCATATATAAGACGGGTATAACAGCTTACCTGTCTTATATATGAGGCTTAGTTCTGTTTACATTTTCTTCTCTATCGCCTTACGCGCCTTGCTCCTGGCCCTTGTCAGCAGCATCCGCACACTGCTGGACTTGACGCCCAGGGCGGAGGCAATCTCCGCATCGCTCATGTTCAGGACATATTTGTCCTCCAGCAGCTGCCGCGTCCGCGAATCCAGCTGCGGCCAGACCCGCCAAAGCACATCGGCATCGTCCAAAAGCAGGATCTGCCGTTCCGGATCCTCTGCATCCCGGGAGGCAATGTCGATCACCCCATTCCCCACAGGGAAGGGGGCCCTGCGCTGACGCTTTTCCTCCTCGATGGCATTATACCGGCACGCCACAACGATGTAGTTGGTGCGGGAGGCCGCGTCCATCTCCCGCAGCTGGGGAATATGGTCGATGAATTTTCTGACAGACTCCTGCAGCACATCCTCGCACGTCCATTGGTCATGTATGACCTTCCGGATGGTTGCGTACATGAGCGGATGGTATTCCAAAAACAGCCACTCCATAAAGTCCCGGTCATCATCATTCTCTATGGTCTGAATGCAGATGGGAATCATTCGGTATTCTCCCCTTTTCAGAAAAGCAATAAAAACTGAGGAAAATTATAGCAAAAAAATCGCATCTTGACAATAGTGCTTCCATGGAAGAAAATATTTTTGGAAAAAATTTAGAAAAACTGTTGCATTTTACCGTTTCAACAGTTCTATTAGTGTAGAGGGATTTGAGGAGGTACCAGCATGACAAAGCAGGAAATGCTGTATGAGCAGTATAATGATGCATTGTTCCGGCTACTGATGCACAGTGTTGCACAGCATCAGGGGCAGCAGTACCAGGAGGAAAACCAGGCGCTGAAAGTGCAGGAGGGCGGCCCCTCCGAGACGGCGAAGCGCCGGTGTCTGCGGACGATTTCCCGGCAGGTAAGGCGGGGCCACGCCCGCGCCGCAGCCC